>ENA-UOOE01000048-UOOE01000048.1-fermentation-metagenome-genome-assembly--contig:-NODE-48-length-123204-cov-61.833486_pt1 | contig 123204 bp, 113 predicted proteins | sample MGYA00245776_ERZ724021 | MGnify/ENA primary metagenome ERZ724021 (study PRJEB28704, sample SAMN03018321) | fermentation metagenome | biome: anthropogenic terrestrial biome; feature: soil... | reverse complement strand
AAATAAGGTAATTAAATAAGGTAATTAAATAAGGTAATTAAATAAGGTAATTAAATAAGGTAATTAAAAAGCGTTTAAAAAATAATCGTTCTAAAATATTTTTAAGTGAAATAAAATCTTTTTAGAGTATTAAAATACATTTTAAAAGATTTAAATACCTTAAAATGTATTAAAATTTATTGAGATATATTAAAATATGTTTAAAATCGTTTATTAATGAAAAAAAGTTCTTCTGTAGAAATTCTTCTGTAGAAAAATTTTCCAAATGAATCACGTTCTCATTTTAAACTGAAAGAATCCTAAAATTCAAATTATTGAAGTTTTTTTTCAAAATAAGGCATTGAAATATGATAAAGGGGTATTATTTTAAATGCGTATAATATTTAAAAGAGTTTCAATTTTAGAATATTCTAGAATTATAGGGAAGCCATTTTAATGATAACACAGTGAATAACGCTGCTGGAAATTATGGAAAAATGAAAAAATAGAAAAAAAGGGATCTACCCCAACCTGCTAACACGGATTAATGATTCCACAGGAACATCTTCAACTTCAGTTATGCCCCTCTTGTCTATTAAAACAACCACTGCAAGTGGCTGGGCTCCAAGATCCTTGAAGACCTTTGCAGCTTCCTTTATGGTTTTCCCACTGGTTATGACGTCATCTACTATAACAACTTTACGACCCTCAACAGATGCAAAGTTGCTGCTTACAGCCCCCTTAGCATCTTCTTCCATTTTCCTGTGTTTTATTGGGTGGAAAACAGCGATGTCTGCATCTATTATCTCCGCCATCATGGTCGCAAATGGTATTCCACTTACAGTTATACCAACTATAACTTCAGGTTCGCCGTATTCCAGCGCCATATCTGCCATGGCAGCAGAAACATATTTCATACGTACAGAACTGCCTCCAAGACTCTTCCAGTTTATTGCAAAGTCAACAGGGGCCTTCTCATTCTTTTTGCCGGTTCCCTGTAAAACAAGCCATCTGGCAGTGTCTTTTGAGACGTTTAGTTCATCTGCTATTTCTCCTGTTGTGAAACCTCTATTTCTAAGCTCGTAAGCTTTTTTTATGAGTTTTTCATTCATGGACACACATCCTAACACTTAATTCTTCCATATTAACAAGGAAATTTTTCCATATTAACAATGGGGAAACCCTAAAAGCTACTAACCCTGGATTCTATAACTCAAAGTTCTGTTCTGCGGATTTAAAATAATTTTATCAACACTCATTCATGTTCACAGGTTTTTTGTACTTGGCAGATTTCATGGCTGCCAGCACCACCTTAAGGGCATGGATTCCATCTTCACCTGTAATACGGGGTTCTTCATCGTTTCGAACTGCAGACAAAAATGAGTTCAGTTCATCCTTCAGGGGCTCCCTGTGGGGCACTTCAACCTTCTGGGCATTTTTTCCGAACACCTCAGCTGTCTGGTCTATGTAATCAATGGAAAGTATTCCATCAACCCCTGTTAACTCAAGCTGTCTTTTCTTGTAGGGTGTGAGCCAGTTAGTTTCCAGCATTCCAACCACACCATTCTCAAATCTCATCATTATCTCTGCATGATCTTCATATTCACATTTTTCAAGTTTACTACCCATATTTGCGTAAACCTTGGATGCCGGGCTGTCAAGTAGATAGAACATGATATCAACCTCGTGTATTGCAAGATCTATTGCAACTCCAACATCTTTTATCCTTGGGGGGAAGGGTCCAACCCTCTTGGCCGAGGCAGAAACAATTTCACCTATTGCACCTTCATCTATAAGTTTTTTGGCCTCAAGTACTGCAGGGTTGAACCTTTCAACGTGCCCAGTTGCAAGCTTAACCCCTGCATCGTGTGCAGCGTCAACCATCTCCTTCGCCTCATCAAGGGTAAATGCTATGGGTTTTTCAACCAGCACATTTTTTCCATGTTCTATTGCGCTCATCACAACTTCATAGTGGTAAGTTGTGGGTACGCATACACTTACAACTTCTATTTCAGGCATCTTGAGTATGTTGTCGTAGTCAACAAAACCCACTGTATTGAACTTTCCTGAAACCTCTGCCAGGGTTCCCTTCATAAGATCAGAAACAGCCATGAGGTTCGCACTTTCAAGCTCAGAATAAACCCTTACATGGTTGTAACCCATGGCTCCAACACCAATCACACCAACATTAACCTTACTCAAACATAATCCTCCATCATTAGCTTTGCAGCTTTCACACCCAGTTTACGAGCCTCACCTACAGAACCCTGTAAATTTACCTTTGAAAGCAGTTCTCCTTCCTTTGAAAGCAGGATGCTGTACAAATCCAATTTATTTCCAATGGTTCTTGCAGAAACACCCAGTGGCCATTGACAACCCACTCCCAACTCTTCAAGGACAGCTTTTTCAGCAATAACCTCATTTTCAGACTGGGTGTGGTTTAACCTTCTTAAAATTTCTTTTTTATTATTATCCTGCCTTATAACTACTGCCAGTGCCCCTTGCCCTGCAGCAGGAGTTAAATATTCACGGGAAAATACTTCATTTATATTTTCTGCCAGAGAAAGCCTTTTAAGGCCTGCTTCTGCCATTATGGTTGCATCGTATTCTCCACTTAATACTTTTTTTATTCTTGTATCTATATTTCCTCTTATTGGTTTTATATTAAATTTTTTGTTATGATATCTGCAAAAGGCTTCTCTTCGCAGGCTGCTTGTACCAAGGGCCGCATCTTCAGGGAGTTCATCCCACGAATACCTTGAAATTAGGACCTCCCATGGAGACTCTCTCCTGGGGACTGCAATTATTTCAAGGCCTTCTGTAAGTTCTGTTGGAAGGTCTTTGAAGCTGTGAACTGCAAAATCAATTTCCTCATCTAAGAGTGCCCTATCAAGTTCCTTGGTGAATATTCCTTTTGCATCAATTTTGTAAAGTTGAGAATTCTTTATTTTATCTCCAGTTGTTTTAATTATCTTCACATTTACTTCTTCATCTGTTACTTTGGATAATTGGTTGATTATACTTTTTGTTTGAACAACTGCAAGACTGCTTCCCCGGGTACCAACCTTCAAAAAAACCATCTCCAATAAAAACAGCGAAACCAGTATCTCCTATTGAAATCGTGAAGGGTTTCACTTAAAAGAGTTTCAAACTCCTTAAATTCCATAGATCAATCATAAAAAACATCACATGATTTATTAATTAGAGATTCATTTAGACTGAATCCCTAATGAATGATTCCTTACGATCGCTAATAAATGTTGTTATGTGTAGTATATTATGTGGCCAATCTGTTCAGTTACCCCTCCTACCGCAATTTTAGATCTGAAAAATTTGATCTATAGACAACCAGGATACTCTTACATCCAGCATCATGAGCCCAATCAACAGCATCCTTCAAGTTCGTCAGGTATTTGAAATCCCTTTTTATATTATTTTTAACGTTGTTTCCAAGTTCATCTACAAGTACTAAGGGTATGGAATTATTTAAATCATTCAAAACTTCTGAAACACTTTTTTCATCAATTTCTTCACATGTAACCCCATATTTACCTCCAAATACAATTCCTGCTCTTTCAAGGTTAGATACCATGCTCAGTGCCTTTTTCACAGCTGTGACATTGAGCCCTGGGTTTACCTCTGCTATAACCATACTTCCTTCACGATCCCCTATGGAAGTTCTACCTTCAACACCCCGGAAATTTTTTAAACCCTGTTTTATGGTTTTAACGGGTATTCCAAGTGTTAAAGATGCACATATAACTGCTAAAACATTTTGAACATGATATGGCGCTGGAGCAAAGGTTGAAACCTCAAAAGAGGTGTTTAAAAGGATTCCATCAATGGTTTTAAGGTTCCTAACCACAAGTTGGATGGTGGTTCTGTAAAGTCCAAACTGGATGCTGGATGTCCTGACGTTTGCATCCTCCTCAAAGCCGAAGGTGTTGGTCTTTTTATTCAGGTTTATGTATTCTGAATTATTTGGGTCCGATTTTAATCCTGGACTTAAATTAACTGAATCTGAATCCAGCTTTAAATGTGATGAATGAACTGAATCCAGCTTTAAATGTGATGAATGAACTGAATCTCCGTTTAAACTTGCACCTGATTTCGAGTAAAATGAGTTAAAATCTTTATAGTTACAGGCAACCATCTTACTTTTGAATATTTGGGCCTTTGCCTGGCTTGCCCTCCTTGTGCCTCCAGCTATGGGATAGTTTTCTGCAACGTTGGTCAAAACCCCCACATCTGCAAGACCAGTTCCTCCAAGGGAAGTTTCAAATATGCAGATTCCAACTTCTTGGTTCATACTGCAACTTTGAAGGGTTTCACAGTCATTTGCAAGTTTAAATGCTTCCACAATACTTGCAGGCGTTATACTTATGTTCTTCTTCAGGATCAGATCTTGCTTTTGGGAAGGTTTCATGCTTAGACCCGATGTTTCCTCTGTTTTAATTGCAGTTTGATTTTCCATTTCAACAATTTGACCATTTTCAGGGTCATTTTGATATTTTTTATCTTTTATGAGCTCAACACCCAAGCTACTTAAAACTAGGGGATTTAAATCCTTAAATATCTCTTTTAACATCCATACAACGCTTGTTTTTCCTTTAACACCTGTAACTTCAATTACTGGCACGTTTATACGGTTTTTAAGCAGGAATCCAACTGCTTCATGGTGGGTCATTCTTTTAAGTTTAAGGTTTCCTGCAGCTTTAATTTCAGATTCAAAGTTACAGTGGACTGGTAAAACCAGGAGCAAATCGTAGTTTTCTTGGCTTTCAGGACTTTTCCTGTAGGTTTCCGTGCACGTCCCCTTGTTTCCATCCAGATCTGTTTCAGTTACAGCCCTTTCATTCAGATTCTCCAGGAAACTGGATTGAACCATTTTCACTCCTTTTTTTACGAGTGAAACTCTGGCATCTTCTTTAAGGGTGTGGTAGATGTCAAGGGCAAACACGTCAAATCCCATTTTTGAGAGTTCAGATGCAATAACGGTGCCTCCATGGGTCATATCAACCACAAGGACCTTCATGGGTTTATTCCGCCTTCTGTGAGTTTTTCACGCACTTTCTTGTAGAATCCCTTGTTCAGCCTAACGAAGTAGGCATGGTTCTCTGCCTTTTTGAAGGTGATCTTATCCATGTAGTTTATTTCTTCTTCGAACTGACCGTCTATAACTGCCACAGCCTTTTTACCTTCTCTCAAAAGTTTAACTTCTATAACACTATTGTTTGATACAACTGTTGGTCTTGCACCCAGTTTGAATGGACATATTGGAACTATTATAAACGCTCCAACCTTAGGGTCAACTATTGGACCGCCTGCAGACATTGAGTAGGCTGTTGAACCACTTGGAGTTGATACTATAAGTCCATCAGCCCTTAATTCCTCAACAATCTCATCATCTACAGTTATCTGTATGTGTAACATTTTAGCCGGCTTTCTGGTCATGAGGACAACTTCGTTCAGTGCAGTTTGAAGTTTCTTGTTGTGCCAGACCTGGAGCTGGGTTCTCTCCTCAACAACGTAGTTGCCTGAGAGCACCTCGTTTATTGCCTTTAAAGCATCTTCAGGGTCAATTTCTGTTAGAAATCCAACAGCACCCATGTTTATTCCCAGTAGCGGTATTTTTTTCTTGTTGATGAAACTTTGAGTTCTTAAAATGGTTCCATCACCCCCAATGGCCACCATCATGTCCACGTCCATTTCAGCAAGGCCACAGGCAAGGTTTTCATACTTTTTGCCATTATTACCTGTGATTTTGTTGAGTTTTTTAAGGAGGGGAGTGTCCATGAATGTTTCAACACCCCTCTCCAGGAGGAGATCAACTATTTTTCCAGCAAGTTCAACAGCTTCATCAACATCAAGACGAGCCACAACACCTATTCTCATGAAATACCCCCTAAAATTTGAATTATTTTACTGTGAATTTTCGGGTTACACCCCGCAACTATGGAAGTCCTCTCAAGAACATTTAAATAACCTTTCAAAGGATTACAGTTCTCATCAGTCACCGTACCCCCTGTTTCTTCAATTATCAACTTTGCAGCAGATATGTCAACGATCCTGAGGTTTCCCCTCACATCTATGAATGCATCGTAGGTTCCATCTGCAACGTAACAGAGTTCAATTGCAACGGAACCCAGTATTCTCATCCTTCTCACAGACTTGCAGAGCCTGTCCACCTTGGACATCTCAGCCCTGTAAATGTAGGCACCTATCGATGACTTTGAAATATCTTCCTGAGTTGAGGGAACCAGTTTCTTACCGTTTACAGTGGCACCCTGACCTTTCACTGCCTGGTAAAGATCTCCCGTTGCAAGATTTTTAACGAACCCCATTTCTATATCTGCCACGGTGAGTTTATCTGGAGCCACTTTAGAAGCATCTGCAATTCCAAGTGACACTGCGTAGGCCGGTATGTTCTTTAAAGCATTGCTGGTACCATCCAATGGATCAACAACAAAAACAACCTCTGAAGGCTCTTTTCCTATTTTAAATTCACCTATTTCTTCACTTACAAGGGTTGAAGGTCTTCCAGCATCCTCCAGGACCTCCACAACTTTATTCTCTGCAGCTATATCTATTAACTTTGTTGGAGTACCATCTGCCCCTATTTTAACTATATCTCCACCTTCTTCAGTGCCAACAAGAGGAGAAACAGCTTTCTGTGCTTCCTTTATTATTTTTTTTGAAACCCTGCTCCAGAATCTGACATCTTCTCTATCCATTATATTACCCTCTATGCAAACCATTTTTTTCCAGTTGTGCAGTCATCACCACTCATTCAAGGTAAACAACAGATGCAACAACAGCACCCTGTTTTTTAACTCTATGACTCTCTTCCCCTATTATGATTTCCTTTATTTTAAGTCCCCTCACATCCATCATGTACTTTACCATTTCTTCTGCTTCCTTTCTTACCTCTTCAGGATTTCTGTTTACTCCTGTGTTTTCCACAACACATCCGAAATCATTTGAGGTTGCAGCAGCCACAACAGCAGATATCAGGTCGCCCTCATTGTCTGATGATTCATATGCAAGAACGCAGTTCACCATTTTTCCTGCCTCAAATTTTGGAAGTTCTACTATTTCAGTACCAGTTGGTAACATGCTTGATACCTGTATAAGATTTATATCGCCTATTCCTGCATCTAAAAGTGCATTGTCAAATGCGTTGAGTTTTGTTGGGCCTTCTGCCCTTCCTGATGTTATTGAAACTTTCATACCTATCACCTAAAGCATCCGTGTAATATTAACATGTCAATCAAAATTTAAATATTAAAAAAAATATAGCTATCTCCATTGTAGTGAGCTATCTAAGGGATCATCTAAATATAGTTTACATGCAAACATAAATAAGGTATATTTTCAAATATTAGAATATGATTCTTGTTGTGTCTCAAAATAGTTTTATACAGATCCGTACATACCATATATAACTATTTTAATCTAAAATCTCACGATGAGTTAATTTATGTTAAAAGGAATTATAATGTTAAAAGGATAAATTGGAGGTAAATTGTATGTCAAAAAAGGTAGTAGAAGTTAAAACCTTAAAAGTAGGTAAATACGTAATATTAAATGACGAAGCATCCAAAATCGTAGGTATACAAACATCATCCCCTGGAAAACACGGAGCTGCAAAAGCGAGAGTTGAGGCTGTTGGAATATTCGACAATCAGAAAAGAACCCTTGTAAAACCTGTTGATGCAAAGGTAGATGTTCCTATAATAGATAAACGTGCAGCTCAGGTTCTTGCATTAATGGGAAGCGATGTTCAGCTCATGGATCTTGAAACCTATGAAACATTTGAGGTGCCTATTCCTGAGGAACTTAAGGATAATTTAATTGAAGGAGCAGAAGTGGGTTACATCGTTGCCATGGGCCAGAAAAAGCTCATGAGAATAAAAGGAAAGGGTTAATTAACGTATAATCATTTTTTTCCTGATCTAGAGATTTAAAGGTAAATAAATGCTTTTTTATACAGAAAGTCCGTTGAAATTTGCTTTTTCAAGGGAAGCAACAGATTTCACTGAACAAGGATTTACTGATAAAGACCATAGATTTGGCGTTGTAGGCGTGCCATTTGACAGCACAACAACCTACAAACCCTGTGCAAGGTTTGGTCCAAGGTCTGTACGGGAAGCATCCTACAACTTCGAACGATACAACTTCGTTTTAGGCAAAAACCTTGATGCACCTGTGTACGATTTTGGAGACGTTGAAGTTGCCCATGGAAACTTCAAAAAAACCTGCAAACATGTGGAGTCAACCATATCCGAGATCACAGATATGGGGATAACCCCTGTAACCATAGGAGGAGAACACAGCATCAGTTACGGTGTTCTAAAGGCCCTTGAAACTGAGGATTTAACTGTAATTCATTTAGATGCCCATATGGATCTCAGGAACGCTTACATGGGCGAAAAATATTCCCATGCCACTGTGATGCGAAGAATATCTGATCTTGGCCCTGAAATAATTCAAATTGGAATAAGATCCGCATCACAGGAAGAGGCAGCCTTCGCAGAGGAAACAGGAATAGAACAGTACACATCCTACGACCTGGCCAAAAGGTGGGACGATTTTGAACGTACCCTACGATCCCTGGAGGGCTCTGTTTACGTGACTGTTGATCTGGATGTTCTTGACCCAGCCTATGCTCCAAGTGTTGGAACTCCAGCACCCTGCGGTTTAAAGCCTCAGGAGCTTGAAAAAATAATTTTCAGCCTTAAAAATAAGGAAGTTGTGGGATTAGACCTTGTAGAAGTATCATCAACTCAGATTGGTGATGTGACATCTGTAAATGGTGCAAAAGTTATTTACGATTTTCTTTGTCTGTACTAAACCAATTCTACAGCTTAGCCTGGTGATTCCCCTGTTAGTTTCATTTTTATTTTTGATTGACACCAGCTCGTGAAGTTGAAGATCGTTAACATATTGTTTATAGAACCTTTACTCAATAATAATTTAAAGTCCAGGTTTAAAATTTGGTATTAAAAACTGTTTAAACTAATCCTTTCATCTCTTAATTTAACTCCCCATACTAAAATTAACTCCAGTGAATTAAATTTAAGGTGGATAAAATGTACACAAGAGAAATTAAACTTTCAGGCCATATAATAGATTCTTTAATGCTTCCAAAAACCCTTGATCTCATAATGGACAAGGGAGGAGACTTCAAAATACTTGATTTTAAGGTTGGTAAACACAAAAAGGATGCAAGCCATGCAACTATACGCGTCGCAGCAGATACAGAATCTCTCCTTGAAGAAATACTCGATGAGCTCAGCGAAATTGGAGCACTGGTTGTTGAGATAGGGGAAGTTCAGCTCCTCAGATCCGAGAAGGACAAAACTCTTCCAACAGATTTTTATTCAACAACACATCATCCAACTTACATAAGGTTTGAAGATGAGTGGATACCTGTTGAAGGCATAGAAATGGACTGTATGATAGTTGTTGACCCTGAAAAGAAAAGGGCAGTCTGCAAGCCAATCGGTAAGATCAAAAAGGGTGAACTCATTGTCGTTGGAAGGGAGGGAATAAAGGTTGTGCCTCCAGAGCGTCCAAGAGGTAAAAAAGGTGTTTTCGAGTTCATGTCAAGCACCGCCTCTTCTGAAAAACCCGTAAAGTCCATAGTCAAGAAGATAGCATCTGAAATAAAAGATATAAAAAGTAAAAACGGTAAAATTGCAGTGGTTGCAGGACCTGCAGTGGTGCACACAGGTTCAGCACCTGTACTGGCACAGATGATCAAGGATGGAATCATCGACGCCCTCTTTGCAGGCAACGCACTTGCAACCCACGACATAGAAAGTGCGCTCTACGGCACGTCCCTTGGAATATGTGTAAAAAGCGGTGAAGCCACTGCAAGGGGACACAAACATCACATATATGCTATAAATGAGATAAATAAGGCAGGATCCATAAGGGAAGCCGTTGAAAAGGGCATACTCAAAAAGGGAATAATGTACGAGTGCATTAAAAATAATGTACCATACGTACTTGCAGGGTCAATAAGAGACGATGGTCCACTCCCTGATGTTATAACAGATACAATGGAAGCTCAAGATGAGATGAGGAAGTACGTTAGGGACGTTGACATGGTGATAATGATATCAACCATGCTCCACTCCATAGCAGTTGGAAACATGATCCCATCACACGTGAAAAGTATATGCGTGGACATAAACCCTGCAACCGTGACAAAACTCGCAGACAGGGGCAGTGCCCAGGTGGTTGGAATTGTGACAGATATCGGAGCATTCTTACCATTACTCTATGAGGAACTGTCAGATTAATTTCCTTCCCCCCTTCTTTCTTTTTTCTCTCCTCATCTTTCCTCTTTCTTTCTTTTTTCTCTTCTCTTTCTACCTTCTTTTCCAGTTATAAACCATTTTTCTCATTCCATTTCATCCTGATTGATGTTTTATACTAAGATGAAGTTTATACAGAATTAAAACGTATATAAAGAATTCGATTGCCAAATTTGTTTTTGAAATGTGGAATTAAAGCCATTCACCATATTTTATTCCATCTGCCTCTGGGATAATCGAAGTAATGCCACTCTGATATGAATTCAATCCCTTCATTAAGTTTTTCTATCCACTTTCCTCCTCTTTTGATTCCCCAATGAAGTGCTGCGTCTATCTGGTATTGATTCTTAATTAGATTCTGTTTTTGACTCTGTTTTACGAGCGACGGTGAAGTGGTTTCAAGAAGCATTTCAGCAGCTGGAAATGATGTTATCAACTTATTCATCAGGGCTTTTACATTTTTTTCTGAAAGTACATCAACACTCCTTCTGCAATAATCAAAACAGATTTCTTACGATCTACTTCATCAATCCATGAATAATCAAAGAAAACTTGGGGTATCATCCTGTAACGATCTGTTTCATCAAAAAAGTGCATTCTGGTGGTCTCAGGCAGATCCAGATCGTACCATTGAACCTTGCCGTTGTCCAATCTAGAAAAGCGGGTGTCAAGACCATAACCAATATTAAGGGTAACAGCCTGGGGATGCCTGTTAATAAAAGCTTCTGGCGCCCTGTCCAGAAGTTCTGTTCTAACAACAGCACTGATCTGGGTTGACCCTTCCTCATCAAGCTTTGCAAAATCATTCGATTTCCTGCATGATTTCAGCAGCTTTAACATCTTTAATAATTGGATCAGAATGTTTTGCCTCAACCGCATGTGCCCAGATTGGTACAAGTAAGGTTTGGGATACTCCCTTCAAATTCTGTTTCATTTTTATCACTCAAATTGCAATCCATTTTATATTGAAATTATAAGACTTTAAGAAGTTTAGACCACTTTAAAAATGTGTTTTTTTTTGGAATGGCTTAAACTTCGAGTAAAATTTATACTAATAATTTAAATTAATAAGTAAATTAATGCCAGTTTATTGCCTAAACTATTGAATTTAAGTTAGGTAGTGAAATACTAATTGAGGTATTCATTAATTATTTAAAACATCAATTAGATTAAAATTTAAAACATCAATAGATTAATTTAAAACATCAACAGCTAGATGATAAAAAATGAGGATCAAAGGCAATCTACTCAACGTTTTTACAGAAGAGATTTATCCTGCAGAAATCGAAGTGCAAGATGGAATTATAAAATGCGTGAAGCCTGTTAAAGAAGATTTGGACAACCTTATACTCCCAGGATTTATAGACGCCCACATACACATTGAAAGCTCAATGCTCACCCCCTCAAGGTTTGCAGAAGCTGTGGTACCCCACGGTACAACCTCTGTTGTGTCGGATCCCCATGAAATTGCCAACGTCATGGGGCTTGAGGGCATTGAATACATGATAAATGATGCAGCCACAGTTCCCCTCAAGATATTTTTCACTGCACCATCATGCGTACCCGCAACACCATTTGAAACATCAAGAGCAATTATAGGTCCAAAAGAGATAGAAAAACTCCTCAAAAGGGATGAAATCGTAGCTTTAGGGGAAATGATGAACTTTCCAGGGGTTCTAAACGAAGATCCTGCAGTTATGAAAAAAATAGCCGCTGCAAAAAGGGTTGGGAAACCTGTTGATGGTCATGCACCCCTTCTTTCAGGAGAAGAACTCTGTAAATATGTTTCTGCAGGCATATCCACAGAGCATGAATGCTCAAATGCTGCCGAGGCCCTGGAGAAAAAGAGCCTTGGAATGAAGATCATGCTTCGTGAAGGTTCGTCTGCAAGGAACCTCAAGGATCTCGCATCTACAGGTGGAGACTTCATAGTTTCAGATGACAAGCACCCGGAAGATCTTTTAACTGGACACGTTGATGAAATGCTTAAAAAAGCCATGAATTATGGTATTGATCCGGTAAAAGCCCTGAAAATGGTTACAGTTAACCCTGCAGAGCATTACAATCTAAAAACAGGGTCACTGACACCGGGTAAGGCTGCAGATATTATTTTGGTGGATGATATTGAAAAATTAAACATTAAAAAGGTTTTAATAGATGGAAATCTTGTATCAAAAAATGGAAAACCCCTATTTAATGTGAAAACATGTAAAATTAAGAATACTTTTAATTTAAATCCAAAAGAACCATCTGATTTTGATATAAATCTAAATCGGTTAAGTAAATATTCCAATACAAAAGATAATAAAATTTTTAATGAAACACCAGACAGAACATGTACCGTGAGAGTGATTGAGGCTGTTGAGGGCCAGCTTTTAACCCTAGAATCTGAAGCTCGTTTAAGGGTGGAAAATGGAATTTTAAAACCAGATATTCAGAAAGATGTGCTTAAAATTGCTGTTGTGGAACGCTACGGTCACCATAGAATTTCAAATGCCTTTGTGCATGGTTTCAGTTTGAAGGAAGGTGCAATTGCATCCAGTGTTGCCCACGACTCCCACAACATAGTTGTTGTTGGAACTGAGAGTCATGACATGACAGACGCTGTCAATGCAGTTTTAAAAAATGGAGGCGGGCTTGCAGCTGCAGTTCATGGAAACTGCACCACTTTAAAACTCCCTGTGGCAGGCCTCATGAGTAACGAAACAGTGCGTGAAGTTTCATCCAGTTTGAGTTTCCTTCAAAGCATTGTGAAAAAGATGGGCTGTGAAATGGAATCTCCATTTATGGCACTGTCTTTTATGGCCCTACTCGTGATCCCTCATCTTAAAATAAGTGATATGGGTCTCTTTGATGCGGATAAATTTGATTTTGTGGATGTTGTGAAGGGTTAACCCCTTCAAAAGCTTTTTTTTGGGATTCCATCTTTAGTTACATCTTTAGATTTCAGTTATTCTGATTTATCATCGTACTTGCTGAAGGCTTCTGAAATCTTTTTCATGGCTTTTTTGTGTTCTGTACCACCCACTTTATTAACAACCCTTGAGATCTCGCTCATCCTGTGGCGGTAAAGTTTTTCCATGTCACCTGAAACCATGTCCATTCGTGTGAGGTAAACCAGGGCCTCTATTATTCCATAGATTGCCCTGTTTAAGGGTTCCACGCATTCACATTTTTTAACAACGTCATGAACCTCAGCCTTCAAGACCGTTGCCGTGGACAAACCAAACTGATCTTCCTTTTCCATATCTTTTATATAGGTCACTTCTGCGATGAAGAATGCATCCGCATTTTTTACATAAAAATCTTGATTATATTTCTCAAAACTGTCTAAAGATAAGTTTCCTAACGTTGATTCTACAAAAACGGTTGGATCCTTGAGTATGTTCACAACGAACCTTCTCTCTTCCTTCACATTTTTAACTGTGTGGGATCCCTGGTGCAGGTGAAGTGCCACCTCCCCCTCGCCCGTGCAGATAACCCCTATTGGAGCTGCGTTAGGACTGCCGTCCCTGCTTTTTGTGGTTACAACTGTTTCATAGAGCATTCCTTTTCTCATTCCAACTGATCCAAGATTTAACATTTTCAAACTCCTTTTATAACATGAAAAGAACTAAAAAAATCAGAAGTATCAGATTTAACGTGGATGGCGATAGTGCACCTTCAAAAGTTTGTATATTATGTAGGCTATTATGACCACGAGTATGACCGGCAGTAACCATATCAGAAGGTAAACCAGGATCACTGCAAGTACCACTGCCATCACTATAAATAAAAAGTCTTCCAAATCCATGATCTTATTTTTGTAGGTTGGCATAAATATATTTCCACTAAAGGATCCCACCAAAACATAATTAACTGAAAGGATACAACTAATGATATAGACGTGAGGAGACAATAAATTGAAGATACTCGTTATAAACAACCATGGACAGTACAACCACAGGATCCACAGGGCACTGCACTACCTGAAAATCCCTTCAGAGCTAATTCCAAATACAACTTCATTAAAGGAGATAAAGGAGAAGGATCCCGCAGGCCTTATCTTAGGGGGAGGCCCATCCATTGAAAGGGCTGGAAACTGTGCAGAGTACATTGAAAAACTGGAAATCCCAATACTTGGCATTTGCCTAGGCCACCAGATCATTGCAAAAACCTTCGGCGGTGAAATAGGAATTGCAGGCATTGAAAGCTATGCAAAGGTGCGTTTAAACATAGTGGATAAAGACGATATCTTCAAGGGCCTTGGAGATTCCGTGGAGGTGTGGGCATCCCACAAGGATGAGGTTAAAACGCTCCCCAAAGACTTTAAACTTCTGGCATCCTCATCCATATGTGGAGTTGAGGCCATGAAGCATCAAACCAAACCTATTTATGGTATACAGTTCCACCCTGAAGTCCATCATACAGAACATGGCGAAAAGATCTTTGAAAACTTCTATGAGGTTTGCAGGGAATTTAAAAAATAGGGATCCTCTATTTACAGGAGGAACTGATTATTTTATTTATTATTCCATTTTATTTTTAATATAATTTTTTCATGAAAATTTTTTTATTTAAGATCTTGTAATTTTATTCAATATTCCAATTTATTCATAGTTCATGAGATCAAATTTTAAAAGATCTTAAACTTTCATCATTCAATTTAAGGAGTAGACCTTCAGATCCTTCAGGTTCCCCCGGGTTATCTCATTGTAACCTGTTAAGTTGACAGATTGATTCGAGCCCCACACTAAGTAGTATTCAACTCCACACTTTTCCAGATCATTTTGAAGCTCTGCAGAACTGATGTTTTTCTGTGCCTGGCCATAAACTGTGATATTCATGTAGTAAGCCAAATAATTCAGGTCGGTTAATTGATCGTTGGTGGCTACATTGCCATGAACACCGTACTGTCCCATCAAGGTACTGCTCAAATTGTAGATGTCTTCTCCAGTGTGGAGATTTCCAGCCAGGTAGTTTGCAGGCATGACTACAAATGAATAGGCAAAAATCAGGAGAACCGCTGCTTTTCTCACCTTTGCAAATCTTTCTTTTGTAAAGAAGTCCGTTTTAAAGAGCATGTTGATAAGATGGCCGCCCATTAAAATTAAAAGAACGTATATAAGCCATATGTACCTTTCTTCTACAAGGATCATGAGGTAACCACCGGCACTGATCAACACAGTTACCAGGGGATAAACCACTTCACCATGCAAGATCAGCCTACGGGGTGGCTGAATGCACATCAGGATGTAGGCTAAAAGTATCAAAAGCGACAGACACGAGAAAGAATTTAATATTGCCATCGTTTGAATTGTGTTGTTTTTTATGAGGTTCAGCTGGTACCTGAAGTTGTACCACGATGAGAAGGGGCTCCATTCTTTGGGTTCAAAATTTGAATTGACCTCACCTGGTTTGGAAATTCCCTGGGAGTACTGGGGAAATCCCTGCGATTGGGGACCGACAAGTGCATGGTTAAATGTTCCAGATGTTCCGAAGGTTAATTTTCCCTCTTTACCACTTATTAAACCTATCCATATTCCGCTTATTGCAAGAAATACTGTAAAGCCCAGGATCAGATTTTTAAGTACTTTTTTTCTCATCTCCTTCGGGGAATTCCTGAAGTAATGGAGAACGTTTAAGACCAGGAAACTGGCAATAAAAAAGGTAAAACCGTAACTTTTGGTTAGATAAGCAAGTACACCCAAGAGTCCACAGATAACACCATGGGAGAGTTTACTAGGATAATCTGGGTCGAATATTACTGCAAGGTAATAAACCAGAACGCAGACCATGAGAAGGTCCGGTGTGATCACGCTTAAAGCGAAGTAAAGCACAGCTGGTATGGCTGTGAAGAGAACCACAGTTCTAACAACTTCTTCCATCTTAAATCTGTAGGATAGCTGTCTTAAACCGATTATCGTGAAAAATCCCAGGGTTAGGGAGAGCAGCTTTGTGGAGTAAAGGGTAGAAACAGGTGTTTTTGCAAAAAACAGGAAAGGTATCATTAACAAGGATAGGAGAGGTCCATAGTAAGCACTGATTACTTTATAAAATGCTCCGGTCATGTAGCCCTTTGCTATGCCTATGTACTGTATTCCATCCGGGTTGATCTGGTACTGGTAGTACCTCAGAAGAAAAAGACCCAGCAAAGTGTAGGTGATTAAAACCAGAATCAAGCGCAGATCCAATCGTTGCAGATTATCACGGTTAATTAAACGCATTTTAATCTTCCTATAACCCTTAATCTTAAATTTAGTACTTTATGAATTAAATTTTTACTTTCTAATTTTTACTCTCTGCTTAAACTGAACTAAATTTTTAGATTAAAAAAAAGGTTTCGAAGAGTTATTTCTCCTCCTGGTACTCTTCTTCCGCATTAACCTTCCAGAGGTTGTCCTTTGAAGTTACACCGTTCATTATGTTCTCAACAGCTTTCATTGCAGTGAGCATGGAGTGGTCCATGTTGTTGTAGCGGTGCATTCCGTTTCTTCCTATTAGGAAAAGATTTTCAAAGCTGTCTGTGAAGTTTCTCACAACGTCGAACCTGTCGTAGGTTCCAAAGTATGCTGGGTAAGTTTTCTGCACGTGGATAACGATGTTGTCCAGAACATCCTTTTTCTCTATGATGTCGATCTTGGCAAGTTCATCGATTGCAAAGTCTGCAAATTCTTTATCTGACATGTTCCACATGTCGTCTCCCTCATTGCAGAAGTATTCAAGACCTATCCAAACGTTGTCTTCATCTGCAACCATGTACGGGCTCCAGTTGTTGAATATCTGAAGTCTTCCTATTTTAACGTCCCTTTCCTGTATGTATATCCAGTTGTCAGGCACCACGTTGTTAATAGTTTTGTTTTTGGTTTCATTCTTGATCTTCATCTCCTTCAGGAGGAGTCCAACCGTTATGAAATCACGGTACATAAGTCCCTGTGCCACTTCCTGAACGTCTGAAGGAACATCACTTTCAAAGGAGTTTATGAGATCCCGAACTGGCATGGTTGAGAAGAAGTAGTCCCCTGTTACAGTTTCAACTTCCCCTGTTTCTTCGTTTCTTATCTTGATTGAATTTATATTATTTCCATCTGCTTCCACTCCTACAGCCCGGTGTTTGTGGTGTATTTCTCCACCGTTTTCTGTTACGAGTTCTGCAACTTTCTCCCACATCTGTCCTGGACCGTGTTTGGGGTACATGAACTGTCCTATCAAACTGGTTTCAACGTTCTTCTGGGATATGGATGAATCCCTTGTGAAGCTTTTCTTTATTGCATGTGAAACTGCCTTTTTAATTGAAAGCCCTTTTATTCTCTGTGCACCCCAGTCAGCTGCAATGTCACTGCATTTAACTCCCCAGACCTTTTCTGTGTAATCCTTAAAGAAGGTGTGGTAGAGCTCCACTCCGAACCGGTTTATGAAAAAGTCCTCAAGAGAGTTTTCCTCATCGATCTTGTGAAGGGAAGATTTTATGTAGCCCAAACCTATTTTAACTGCCCTTTTTATTCCAAGATTTGCGAAGGTGTTGTAGTTCAAGGACACCGGGTAATCAAAGAACTTTCTCAGGAAAAATATTCTTGAGAGCCTGCTGCGGTTGAGCATCACCTCGTCGGTTTCTTCAGGATCCGGGGCCTCGCATTTTTTGGGTTCCTTGGATCCTATGGGTCTTCTCAAGCATTCCTTGGATAGGGGAACTTCCCGTCCCACTACCTTATCGTCCTTGGCTGGTGCACCCTGAAGGGGCAGGATGTTCTGCCACCAGCTCATAACTCTGTCAGACTTTGAAAAGAACCTGTGCCCTCCAATGTCTATCCTGTTACCTTTATAATTAACTGTTTTTGAAATACCACCTATGTAATCTGTTGCTTCATAGATAATGGGTTTTATATCTGTTTTATCGAGCAGTTCATATGCTGCAGTCAGTCCTGCTGGTCCTGCACCTATTATAATGGCTGTTTTTTGATCTTTTTGACTCATGTTATTTTATACTCCTAAAATTCCTGTAAAAATAATTAAAATGCCTTTTTAAACCTTTATCTTCTTAGACCGTTATCACTTGAATAAAGTGAACTTTCTGGCGAAGAAGTTCCAGAAGAGAATTAAGACGGCTGCTATCATCTTTGAGATCAGGTAGAAGATATGTACATAATCTGTGAAGAACCAGATCAACACCTCGTTGAAGCCCAAACCCACAACACCAATTAATGCAAAAACTCCAAACTCTAATTTGGCACTGTCAAGGGTTCGATTGTTGAAAACCCAACCTATACTCAGAACGTAATTGGCTATCAGCCCCAAGATAAATGCTATTGCAGCTGAGATAAGGTAATAAATACCAACGAAAGATGTCAGAATGTAGAGGGAACCAATGTCAACCAGGAACGCCGCACCTCCAACAAAGGTGTAGCGGAAGAGCTGGATCAGTGTTTTTTCAGTATCATCCTTGAATAATTTTTTTATTAAAGTCTTCATTGTAATCATCATAGTTAAATTTATATTAATACCCCAATTTCAGTGCAACCCCAACTTCATTTCATTCATTATAAAAGAAGCAGATTAAAACAACATCAGATTATATAATAACTCTTAACAAGTATAAATAATGTTATCACCAACCTCAGAACACAGTGAAAATTATCATCCCCGTCCAAATATTATTTGATCCCTCCCCCAAACTGATTGATCACCAAAAACGGTTCATTATGGCACTTTTAATGAATGGATTTCTGCTTTTTAATGATTAATTATTAGTCTTTAATTAAAATACTGAAATAAACCTTTAAACTATTTTTACTATAAAAAGGTTTATTTTTTGTTCTTTATTGTTTGTTTTATAAGATAACATGAAATTTCCTTGAAATGTTTAATAAATCTTTTCCCAACTCTCTCCCAAATTCCAGATTTAGGAATTGAATTAAGTTTATTGGATTAAAAATAGGATTCATCTGTCTTAAACCAAAAATGTCAAAGTTAATGGTTATAATTGAGTTATAAACAGTTCAATTAAAATGTTTAAAGTTTCATAATGGTTTGAAAAGTTTTTTTTTGTTAAAAAATTAAATGTTGAAAAGTTATTCATGGTTAGAACATGTAATATTTATTGATAATTTCAAACAGAGCAAAAGACAAAACCAACAGAACAAACAAGATCATAAAAATGGTCCATCTTTTATTTAAACCCTTAAAATCCCTTGGAATCTTGTTGTTGTAAAGAAGTAAAAGCAGTAACGGGGCCACTGGAACAAAGTACCTGCCCTGCACGCCTCCAACATGGTCCTTGCCTATTGGAGTCCATGCAACGTATTCCACTACCAGTATCATGAAAAAGATGAAAAGAAACGTTCCTGCAATGACGAACCTCTGCTTCCTGCTGATCTTTACGTCACTTTTATCAAGCAGGGCAGTTGCAATGAGCACTGCAACATAGGAACAAATGAGCCATGACGGCAGGTACAAGTCCCATCCCAGGCGGCCAACTGCAGATGTAAGGTAACCCAAACCATTTTGCCACAGTGTATTGCCCATAACATAGGGAAAGAAAGCCGGATTTGAGAATATAAATAATAACTGGCCGTGAACCGATGTGTTGGCATTTTCCGGTATGTAGAGGCTGTGGGTTGCAAGGTACCATAGCGACTCAATTACCACGATGGATAAGAACATGACAGCAAATGTTGAAAACAATTTTTTACGATTTCCAAGCTTATAAGATGGAATTAAGAAAAACAAAAACATTAAAATGAAGTAAACGGGTTTAGAGAGGGTTAACATTAAAACCAGCCCGAAAATGATGATAAGATCCAGTTTGGTAACTGATTTTTTAGCCTCGTCAAAGGCAAACTTCAGGAAGATGGCAATGACCAGAAAGGAAACAGCTATGGTGAAACTGTCTGCAGAAAGGGAAGCACCCTGGTATATCGTTAGGGGCATTAAAGATAACAGAAACATCACCCATTTATGAACTGGAGTTATTTTAATTGCCAGATAGATCAACAAAAGCCATACAAAGAGGTTCATCAGTCTACCAATGTACAAAAGCATGAGCGCTGGTAGATTAAGGATTTTGCAGAGATCCATGCCCAAAGCTGAGGCAAAGTATGGAACAGGAGGGTAGGTCACAATTGCAAAAATTGAGATGTCATTGGAGGTCTTAAACTTTTCATTTATGGGTATATTTAACCCTGCAGTGAGTTCACCCACCGTTAACTTGTCATAGGGATAAATTGAAAGATCGTTGAACTTTGCAGTTACAGCTGCCATGCCCTCTGTAATGGTGACCATTGACCTACCATTAACCTGAGATGGCATCATATGTCCTTCAGATACATCTGAAGCCCTTAGAAAATGCGTTTTCTCATCAATAGCCTGAAAAGGAGGGTTTATCATTAGAAAGCTCAAACCGTAGATCACTGCTAATATAATAAAAGCTGTTTCCGGTTTAATATTACGTAATTTGGGAATCATTAAACCAAAAATTAGATTTCTATTATTTATAAAACTTTGTTTGAAGTTAATCAAAATTAAAGTTTAAATGAACCTTACTTCTGGTAATAACCCTGATTTTCAAGCCTTATATTCCCAATATTTAAAATTTAACCAGTTAGAAAATATAAAGTCTCCTTAAAACCGTAAATATTGTAAAAGACAGTATTATCAGAGTAAATAGCACTATGAAAACATTTAAGCCCTTAACCTGTTTTTTGATCCTGTTGTTGTAGAAGAGTAAAAAGAGTAGGGGGACCACTGGAACGAAGTACCTGCCCTGCACACCGCCCACAGTAGTTTTACCAACAGGGGTCCATGCGATGTACTCCACTGCAAATATCATGAAACATATGAAAAGGAAGGTTCCTGCAACGATGAACTTCTGTTTTCTGCTGATTTTTATCTCATTTTTATCAAGCAAGGCAGTTGCAATGAGCACTGCAACGTAAGAGTAGGTCACCCACCTTGGTAAGAAGATAACCCATCCAATATGACCAACTGCCTCCATAAGGTAGGTGTAGGAACTGGCCCATAACGTATGGGACATCACGCGCGGAAAGACCAGGGGATTTGAAAGTATGTAGGACATTTGACCTTGAATTGAGGTTTTATAATTTTCAGGTACGTACAAAGTGTGGGTTGCAATATACCAGATTGATTCAATTGCCACTATGGATAAAAACATGACAGCAAAAGTTAATAATATTTTCCTGCGATTTCCAAGCTTATAAGAGGGAATAAGGAAAAATAAGAATATCAAAATGAAATAAAACGGTTTTGACAATGTTAACATTAAGACCAGCCCAAAGAGGATGACAAGATCTAGGTTGGTGATCAGTTTTTTACCCTCGTCAAAGGCGAACTTCAGGAAGATTGCAATGACCAGGAAGGAAACAGCTATGGTAAAACTGTCTGCAGAAAGGGAAGCACCCTGAAAAATTGTCATAGGCATTAAAGCTAATAAAAACATCACCCACTTATGAACAGGTGTTATTTTAATTGCCAGATAGATCAACAAAAGCCAGACAATCAGATTCATCAATCTGCCAATGTACAGCAGGAACAGAACTGGTAAGTTAAAGAGTTTGCCAACGTCCATACCGAAAGCTGAAGCCAGATAAGGAATTGGTGGATAAGTCACGATGGCATAGATTGAAATGTCCTGGTGGACCGTGGATGTTTTGTTTAAGGGTATAGAGAACGCTGAAGTGATGTTGGTTAAGGGTATCTTTCCCTGAGGATACTTACAAACATCCAGTTTTTGAGCTGCATCCAGCATGCTATCTGTGATGGTAACTACTGCTCCCCCTTTTACCTTCTCCGGCATTATATGTCCTTCAGATACATCTGAAGCCCTGAAAAAATGTGTTGGTTCATCAATAACCTGAAAAGGAGGAACTATGACTAAAAAACTCAAACCATAAACCAGCGCTATGATAATAAAAGCTGTTTCTGGTTTAATATTACGTAATCTAGGAATCATTAGAACAGAAATTGGATTCCATTATTTATAAAACTTTGTTCAAGAACCAAAAATTAAATTTAAACCATTCATTGAAGATTCAACTGAATAAAAAACGTATTTATCCTACATAGAACCGTTTAATAATTTCTAAAAGTGCAATTGACAGCGTAATTAGGATAAAAATTATTATAACTACGTTGAAGCCCTTTTCAATATCGTAGTCAAACCGTTTGTTGTAGACAAGCAACAGTAAAAGTGGAGCAAATGGTATGAAGTACCTTCCATGAACACCGTCTACAACTGTTTTGCCTACAGGAGTCCATGTAAGGTACTCCAGAACAAATATGGAAATAAAAAGTGATAAAAAAATCAGCAAGAAAGCTAATTTGTCCTTAAATTTGATTTTAACTTCACTTTTATCCAAAATAGCCGTTAGGATCAACATGAAAATGTAAATGCATACTAAACTAAATGGCAAAGGAGTGTCTCCCCATCCAAGGTTTCCCACGAACATCAGCAGATAATCCTTCCAGTTCAGTGCCAGGGAGTTCAAAATTGCAAAGAGAGCACTGAGCGGTTCAGCCAGAATAAATGCAGTTTGGCCCTGAACTGATACCTGGGACTGGAATGAGACATAGAAACCACTGGTCAAAAGATTCCAGATAAGGGTGACTGTTAAAACAAGCCCCAACAATAATGTAAATGTTAAAAACATTTTTTTCCTATTTTCAAATCTTGAAGCAGGTATAATGAATATCAAAGCCATTAATAATATGTAAATTGGTTTTGAAAGTGCCAACATCAATGAAAGTAAAAACAATATGTATATATCCCTTTTTACAATCAGATCTTCATCAAACCTGAGTTTTAGAATAAATGCAATCAGGAGAAATGACACTCCAATTGTAAAACTATCAGCTGAAAGGGAAGCACCTTGAAATATCGTCATGGGCATGAGTGCTAAAAGCATTAAAACCCATTTATGGACGGGAATTATCTTTATTGCCATGTAAACTAGGAGTATCCACACCAAAAGATTTGCCAATCTACCCATATACATCAATATTAGAGGAGAAGGGTTTAATAATTTTGCGGCATCTATAAAAACTGCAGAAGCCAAATAAGGGGCTGGAGAATATGTTATAATAGATTTACCTGACATATCCATGAATACTTTGTACTTATCGTTGAAATGAACCTTTAAAAGTGATTTGATATCGTTAAGATCCACCTTATTTTCAGAGCGTGACGGTAAATTCTGGAACGTTCTTATGGATTCAAATGCACTCTGTGGAACATATATACCTGCACCGTAACCTTCCTTTACAGGGAGTACGTGGCCTTCGCCCAGATAAATTGCCTTATAGAAATGTTCAGGCTCATCAAAAACCTGGAAAGGAGGGGTTGAGACCAAAAAAGCCACTCCAAAAATCAAGGCTATTATCAAAAAAGCTTTTTCTGGCTTGATGTTCCTTAATCCAATGGTCATGAACTTATTTTTGAGTTTATTGCTTATATAATTTAATTAACTTTTGATTCTTGAGAATTAGAGGAATATGCCTTTAAAAAGAGGATGTTAAAATAAAAGGATCAATGATTAACAGATTTCTCAGCTGTTAAAAACCCAAGCTGAAGGACCATCCCTCAGGTTCTCACATCATAAATCCTCAAACCAGCTATTTTTCCACCGCTCACTTCTTCATATTTCGATAAAAGGGCTTCGTTACCGGAGCTTCCCCAGACGAAGTAGTAATCTATATTGTAATTCTTGAAGTCCGCCTGGAGATCGTTGTCTGTTTCATTGGGCCTGGAAAATCCATAGTAACTGGTACCAAGGAAGTATGAGGTGTGCAGGGTTTTTTTGTACGCACCGTTTTCAGCGTTGCCATTTGATGCGATGTTCCCCTGCACTGGATACTGGGCCTCTATGATGTTGCTCCAGTTGTAATACTGGCTTTCAACGTAGCCGTTCACCCCACTGGAATAAAAGCTCGTTAACCCTGTAACTGACATTATAAGAAATGAAACAACCATTATTAAGGTTAAAACAGATTTTGTTATACTGTTACAGTTTCTGTTAAATCTCTTCTTCTTGAAAAAATCTTGATTGAATAGCAGATCAAGGAGGCATCCCCCCATGAGCATCAGGAGTATGTAAACTATCCAAAGGTATCTGGCTTCAAGAACTATGAACAGGTACCCTGCAGAGTAAATTAAAACTGTTAACACAGGATAAAGGAAAGTTTCAAGCGGCATCTGGACTGAAACCCGATTTCTAACGGGTTTAATACATAGAAGGATGTAGACGATAATTATTGGGAGTGCAAAGCATGAAAACGACTGGTATATTTCTGTCAAAACGGATACATTGTACTTGATCTTGTTCAGCTGATAGTTGAAGTAGCCCCATGATTCAAATGGGCTCCAAGATTTTACAGGAAGGTAAGTTGGGTCTTCCCAGGCACTGGTTACGTTGGCATAGGGCGGTTTGATGAAGCCCTCATTTACATACTCTGTTGGGTGTCCCATTGATTTTGGCCCCATAACGTTGTAATTGTATGTTCCTGATGTTCCAAAGGTTAAATCGCCATACTTATCACTTATAACTGCACTCCATGAACCACTTATTATGAAAAAGACGACTAACCCCAGGAAAAGATTTTTCAACACTGCTTTCTTGTGTTCAGCATCCTTTAGGTAGTGAAGTAGGTTGAAAAGCAAGAAGTGGGCCATGAAAAACGGTAAAGCGTAACTCTTGGTTAGATACGCCATCCCACATATAAAACCACAGAGTGCACCGTTGTACCATTTGCCCCAGTAATCTGGATCGAATATGAAGTAGAGGTAGTAAACCAGAAAACATGCAAGTAAAAGGTCCACGGGACTGTAGTTCAGTGCAAAATGCAGCAGCACGAAGATCATTGCAAACAGTATGAAGTTCCTCAGCTTTTCATCCATCTCGAACCTGTAGGATAAAAATCTCACGCCCAAAAGTGTGAAAAATCCAAATATCAGGGATAGTACCTTGGCAGAGTATAAAACAGATGCAGGATCTGGGTTTTTTAGGATAAACGGAACCAGCAGCCAGGAAAAAAGTGGACCCCAGTATCCATTCACTGCACTCGTGAAATTACCAGCTGCATACAGCCTTGCAACTGATATCATGCTTATAACATCCTTGTTGATTAGATCGTAGCGGTAGAAGTTCAGAAGGTAAAAACCTAACACCAGAAATAGGGATAAAAACAGAATAAAAAGCATGTCTATCTTTTTAAGACTTCTATTCAAATTATTTCACCACTCGACATAACATAAAGACTGATCCATTTATTATAAAAAGTTTTGGGGGATTCCATGTAGATATAATGTTCTATTTAGAATGTAACTTCAATTAAAAAAAGGTGGTTTTAAAACCATTGTTTGTGATCCATTTGTAACTGCAATTGTTCAATAATTAAAGAAACTGTTACCAGGGTAAGTTAAACTAATTTTAAGAGGGATAAATGAAAGTTCTTAAATCAGTGATTTCATGTATACGTGTTTTTATCTAACATAATCAATATTTTCAGGTTTACAACCAGATGTTACAAATTCTAAATCACTACGAATCAAACATAAATCATGAGTATCTAAAAAAATTTCAAAATCATGGTAATAAATTTATTTTCTTAGTTCCTCTTTGATTTTAGGATATTTTTTCGTTCTTTTGTGTAGCTGCACGTTTGAGCTAGATTTCTTTTTTCTAGAATAAATATCCTCATCAAAATCCATTTCTATTCTACAAAATGAATTTAATGTTTTCTCACTGGTTTCTTCATAGTTAAATCCTCCAGTTTCCCAAAAGTGACTCAACGATCAATATTTTTTTTCTGTTCGAGACCAAACGAGAAACTTTACGATCTTAATAAAACCAGAGAGTAAAATAGCAAATTTTAAGTAATGCAATTACAGATACAGATTTGAAATAAACTAATCAACCAAAGAGGTGGAATGAATGAACAAAAAGATCGTTGGTGGAATAGTTGTCCTTGTCCTGCTTGTGCTCATAATAGCAGTTGCAAGTTCAGGTTCAGGTTCAAACACTCAATCACAATCGCCATTAAATGTGTCAAATATATCAGTAACAAGCCAAGGATACGGCATGTATAATGTGAATACTAAAGTGGTTCCAAACAAAGATTTTAGCTATCTTGAAATGGCAGTTATATTTTATGATTCTGATGGTGCCGTTGTTGGTACTTCCCCATTAGTTTGGAATGTTAATGATGCTAAACAAGGACAGACTTACAAAGTCCAAGGAAGTGCTACTGCAAATACTGGAAGCACACCTAAAAAAGCCACAGTATTCTTCTTTGATTCTGCATTCAGTGGCGGTGACACGTCTTCAGCCATTTGGGCTCAAAACGTGACCCTAAAAGATTAAATTTTCTTTTTTTCTTCTTTTTTTAGTTAAAAATTCTTGTTTCTTGCAGTAAGTTCATATCCACTGTTGTGGTTCAAGCGTGCATCACACCATCCTTTATACCCTGCGTCAATGTTCATGTTTTCATGAATCGATGCTTGCATGAAAAAAGAGAGGGTATATACTTGCATTTAAAAAGTTTTGGTCACTTCACACATTTTAATGTATAACTAATCGAATTTACTTTTGACCGAAATTTTAAGCAGGAAAACTGCAATTTAATCGTGTTAATTAGGTTTATATGAAGTTTAAATTAGTATATAAAAATTGGATTAAAGTTCACTGAATTAAAAAAATTTTAGATCATGTGATACAATATCTTTTATACTAGTTTTCCATAAAATAGTTTTATCATTAAAGTTTACGTAGCGAACTTAATTTAATCTTTTAACTTTCCATTACATCAAGGTGAAAAAATGTTTGATCCATCTAATTTTATAGATGAAGCCATAGAAAATATGAAAAATAAAATTGGCAATAAGAAGGCCATAATAGCCTTATCTGGAGGGGTTGATAGTTCAGTAGCATCTGTACTGACCCATAAGGCGATTGGAGATAATCTTATAGCCGTATTTGTTGATCATGGCCTTCTGCGAGAAGGAGAATCAACGTATGTTGAAGAAACCTTTGAAAAAAGGCTTAACTTCATGTGCGTGGATGCTAAGGATGAATTTTTAGGCGAACTTGAGGGCGTTGAAGATCCCGAGGAGAAACGGAAGATCATTGGCAAAGTGTTTATACGAGTTTTTGAGAGAATTGCAAAAAAAGAGGGCGCTGAATTTCTTGTACAGGGTACAATAGCCCCTGACTGGATAGAGAGCCAGGGAAACATCAAGTCCCACCACAACATAGCCTTGCCTGAGGGTCTGGTTCTCAAGATCGTTGAGCCCATAAGGGAGCTCTACAAGGATGAGGTGCGGATAGTTGGAAGGGAACTCGGCATTCCAGATGATATCGTGAAAAGACAGCCTTATCCCGGCCCAGGACTTGCAGTTCGCATTGTTGGGGCTTTAACCCCTGAAAAAATAGAGATCTGCAGGAAGGCCAACGCAATAGTTGAGGAAGAGGTAAAGAAGGAGGGCCTCAATGAAACGCTGTGGCAGTACTTTGCAGTTTTAACGGATACCAAGGTAACAGGGGTTAAAGGGGACATAAGGGACTTTGGATACCTCGTTGTACTGCGGATGGTTGAGTCAATGGATGCAATGACTGCAGAGGTACCTGAACTCCCATGGAGCATGATAAAAATTATATCGCAGCGTATAACAGCCCAGATACCTGAGGTAACCCATGTTGCACTTTCTGTAAGCGACAAGCCCCCAAGCACCATTGAATTTGCATGATCTTAAACTGAAAATGTTTAAGACATGAATTGAGAGATAATTCTCCACAGGGACCCTCTATTTTTCTAATTTTTTTTAAACTGTCTTCACATGGCCCTTCAAGTCATGGACTTTCCAATCTTATTTAGCAGTTCTTTCACATTCCAAGAAAATTTATCCATGATATGAACATACAATAACGCAGTATTATTAATAGATCTATGGGGGAATGAAAATCGAAGCTGATAGGGTACCCATATACTTCCACAAAACAGGAAAAGTAGAAATTGTGGATAAAATAAAAAAAACACCTTTAGAATGGAAAAAAATCCTTGATCCAGGAGTTTACAGGATTGCACGTGAAAAAGGTACGGAGCTGGCCTTTACAGGTCAGTACCATGACTTCCATGGTGATGGGATCTACAGGTGCGCCTGTTGCGGCACTGATCTCTTTGATTCAAAGACCAAGTTCGATTCTGGAACTGGCTGGCCGAGTTTCTGGGAACCCATTGCAGCAGAAAATGTGAAAACCAAGACCGATAGAAACCTCATCACAAAGAGGGTTGAGGTGCTCTGCGCCCGCTGCGATGCACATCTGGGCCATTTATTTGACGACGGTCCACTTCCAACAGGAAAACGTTACTGCATGAACTCCAAATCCATGGAATTCATTGAGAAGTAATCTAAATTTTTTTTGGTCTCAAACAATTTTTTTTTACGTATAAATATTTTACGTATAAATAAGTATATAGATGTTTACGAATTGAAAGTGATCAGGTTTATAATGTCTGATTCGATTTATAGTATCTTCTATAAAAATCCTGTTAGACTCCCCCTGATCCCTCAAAATGATGATAAAATGATAAGTGGAAAAACAGCTTACCTCAAGAGGTTAACGTCCCGGATAAAAATGCAGTCTGTGGATGTTGGACGGGAACTTGAAGGCAGCACACCGCCCTCGGTTTTTATAGGAAGCTGGAATTACCCCAAAGTCTACGCCGGACCCATGATTGCACCTTTACAGGGTGATACTTCTATAATGGACTTACCTGAGTCGTGGATACCCCAGGAAAAGAGCCAAAATGATATAATGGGTTACAGGATGAGCCTTGTTAGGGGAAAACAGCAGGTGGGAATACATGACCTTGAAAACAATTTTGTTGAGAAACTGCGGGACATATCGCTTGCATCCAAGTCAATAGGAAGCGAAGCCGAATTTGGGAGCAAACCCAGGGGAATTTCATTCAGCGATGAACACGCCCCACACGGTCCAAGTGCCTTAATCCAGAAATTTAACATAGATAACGTGAAGTGGGACCATCAACTGGAGAAAGTTTATTACGACAGTGATTTGAGGGCTGCAGATGCTCTGATGAACCTTCACAACAAGGGGGTTCCATTTTCAAAGGTGCAGAAAGCGTTTTCTGTTGGTGCAATTGGTGTCGGCAAGAAAAGAAGGCTTGTACCTACAAGATGGTCGATTACAGCCTGCGACAGCACCATAGCAGACCTATTGCTTCGTGATGTGAGGCAGTGCAACATTCTGGATGTTCACCGTGTTTACGAGTTTAAAAGTTTGAACAACTACTACGCCGTGATATTAATGCCAACAGAGTGGCAGTACGAGTGGATGGAAGCGTTCTTACACGTGCTTGGTAAGGAGGAGCTGATATTTTCAGATTACGAACAAAATGCAGATAAAAAAGGTTATTCAATCGTTGGAGGATGTTATTACACCTGTAAAATGGCAGTTCTTGAAGCTCTGGCTCGGGAAAAAATACAGGCAGGTGTTATCGTGCTCAGGGAGGCTTACAACGGATACGTTCCCCTTGGAGTGTTCAACGTCAGGGAAAACATTCGAAACGCCATGAGCCAGCCTGCAAGGGAGTTTGAGGACATGAAATCAGCCCTTGCATACGTCTCAACCAAACTGGAGCTGCCTGTTGAACGCTTCGTAAAACAGAGCAACCTTCTTAAAGAGGTTTTGCAGTCAAAACAAACAACTTTAGATAGTTTTATGAATAAATAATTGATTTAACTATATTAATGCAATTAAAACGTATTTTAAGGGATAAAGTAACTTGAGGGATGAGATAATTGGATTTATTTTACAGAAGACCATCAAAGCTTGCAAGGGAAGCCATGTGCAGGACAGCCATGAACCTCAGACACATGCCTGGCGGAAGATATGAAGAAGTAACTGCAGCAGAGGACGGTGTGAAAGATACAACAGGCCATGACCATGCTAAGATCGTAACAAGCGGTAACTCAGCCATTCTCAGTGTTATGAGCACCTTCCATGACAAAATTTTAATACCTGATCAGGGAGGATGGACCGGCTTCAAGAAAATGGCAGGGATCCTCGGCCGTGAAGTTAAGGAAGTGCCAACAGAACTTGGAATTATTAACCTGGACTATTTATCCGATTCCATCAAAGAAAATAATCCTGAAGCTCTTTTTATAACGAGTTTTGCAGGTTATATGGCAGAACAGCCTGTAAAAGAGATTTATGATATCTGCAGCGATGCAGGGGTTACCCTTGTTGAAGATGCATCAGGATCCGTTGGGGACGTGACTGGAAGGCTTGCAAACGGGGAGCATGCAGACGTTTTAGTGGCATCAACAGGAGCACCTAAAACTGTTAACGTTGGATCCGGTGGTTTCATATCCACCAACAAAAAGGAGATCTTTTACGATGCCAGAGATATCTTGAAGGCCGTTAAAGCTGATCCTGTAACATGCGCGGGTATATCCCAGGAGATCAAAAATGCCCCTCGCGTCCTCTCAAAAACTGTGGAAGCCTGTGAATTTCTAAAAAAAAGGCTAAAAAATTATGGACTAAAAGGGGTTAAGAGTTCCGGTGATATTGAGGCACCAAACATCTTACACCAAGATAAGAGGGGCATTAACATCTGCATATCAACATCTAACCCCAAAAAAATAGGTTACAAACTCAGAAAAAGCTTTGAGGTCCATGGAGGAAGCATAGTGACAGTTTGTCCCCGTTACGATAGAGTAAAGACAAATGCCATTTGTTTGGAGGTAAAAAATCTGGATTTAAAGTGTTTAACGCCTGAAAACCTCAAGGAGATCCTCCAAATCATTGAAGGAACGTTGGAGTAAAAAAACATTGGAATAATTTATATTAAACCTTTAAATTCAAATCTTTACCTCATTTTTCAAGTATGAGACAGGCTGTTTTCTCCATGAGAACCCTCAAGATGCTGCCTGCAGTTTCAACCTCCAGATCTGAGACCTTGTAAATTTTTTTAAGCATTTCTTCATCTGGTTTGAGGACCTCGTCATCACGGGGCCCCAGAATACCCCCAAGCTTTTCCATGACGTCTGCTTCACATCCAACTGCAACAGCACATATGTTCATTTTTCCCTCTCTTATTCCCAGAACATCCAGAGCGCGGGATATCTGTCTTTGAGCTGAGGTTCTAACGCATATTTCAAGGCCCATATCTTTTGCAATGTTTTCCCCCCTTGCAAAGGCATTTCCTGCATGGGTTACAGCGTGCATAACATGTTCCCTACCTGCAACTCCATCGGCGTCCATGAGCTGCACGACACAGCCCCGGTTTAAATCCTTTAATTCTTCCATTATCCCATTGAAGTCTCTTATGTCTGCCTTAAAACCTGCGATTTGGACGTTGCCTTGGATGGTTTGATCTTGAATTTTACTCGTTTGACTTGGATTCATCTAACTTACCCCTTAACAAAAGATAAAATATTGATTCTCTGGCGCTTTTCGCTCTGAAAGACATGTAAATCCCTACCACGCCCTTGAAGAACTTGGAAATTGCAAAAATCAACTCGAAAAGTACAAAAAACTGGAACAGGAACATCAAAATGGAGGTTACACCGGCTAAACTCAGGCTGAAGTTTAGATTTGAAACGTTCAGTATGGAAATATCCAGGAGGCTTTTGTTCACATAGCCCAGAAGTATGAACAGGAAGAGGCCCACTATGAACTGTATTGTAGACATGAAAAAGAGTTCTCCGGACCTTATCATTGATTTTTTCACTTTTTCATGCATGTTGGTCAGTGCCATAATGTAGGTGAAGCTTAAAAGTGATAGGGTGGCTGCAACAAGCACAAAAACCTCTATAAAACTTAAAACCTGTTCATAGTTGTGTATTTGAATTGCTCCAAGTATCCAGGGAACCACAAATCCTACCGTAAGGATCATGCTCAGGTACGTGGATATTAAATGGCCCACAGCCCTTAAAAAGCGCTTAACATAGAACAGCCCAGTTCGAGGTTGTAAAGATTTCATGTGATATGTTATTGTTGAATTTCTTATTTAAAACCTGTCAAAGTTCCATTCCAGAAGAGATGAAGTTTTTAAAGTTTTTTTAAAGTGTCTATTTTAAAGAAATTGTTTAGAACAGTTATTTTAAAGACTTGGTTAAATGGTGTTAACCTAAAAATAAATCGATTAAATAAGTTATTTTAAAGAAATTTAAATTTAAAGGGAAGTTCTAATCTAAAAAGGTTGCAACTGGAACAATAAATTAAAGTTCAATAACACCAGCTGGTTTCTCCTTAATTTTAAGCCCTTAAATCAACTTAAATAAGCCCCCTTTAAACCCCCTCAAATTAAAATCTTTAAGTTTCACCTTCTCTAAACTTTTTATCGCTCAATATCTTGTTTATTCCACTTAAAACCGCTTCAACACTGGCCATTATGATGTCTGGCTGGGTGCTTCTGGCGCTCACTATCCTGTCTCCGTTTCGAAGCTTAACAACCACATCAATGAGTGCGTCAGTACCACCTGTTATTGCATCCACGTGGTACTCTTCAAGCTCTATATCCACAACATCTTTCATGCTCTTTTTTATGGCCACGATAGCTGCATCAACAGGCCCAACACCCACACCGGCTTCAACCTTGTCCATATCGTTTATTTTAAGCTTCACAGATGCCGTTGGTGTGACCCTGTTTCCAGCCACTGTTGTGAGTTCTTCAAGTTCAACTGGTTTTTCTGGAAGAATTCCCATGACGTCGTCTGCAATTGCCTGAAGGTCAATGTCAGTAACACATTTTCCCATATCTCCAAGGGCCTTTATCCTGCCAAATATCTGGTTGAAACGTGCATCGTCCACGCGGAGGCCCATCTCCTTGATCTTTTCCCTTACAATGTGTGAACCCACATGTTTTCCCAGTACAAACCTGCGCTTGTGACCCACAAGTTCCGGGGTTATTGGCTCGTATGTTTCTGCCTTTTTCATCACACCGTCTGCATGTATCCCTGATTCGTGTGCAAATGCATTTTCACCAACTATTGGTTTGTTGGGCTGCAGGTAAACACCTGTCATCCTTGCAACACTCTTTGACATTTGGTAAAGCATTCCAAGTTTTATTTTTGTTTCAACGTTGTAGAGTGAGTGCAGTGCCACTACCAGTTCTTCAAGGGATGCATTTCCGGCCCGTTCACCTATTCCATTTATGGTGACGTGTGCCTGAGCTGCACCGGCTTGAAGGCCTGAGATGGTGTTTGCAACTGCAAGTCCGAAGTCGTTGTGGCAGTGCACACTCACGGGTACTTTAAGTTCTGCTAAGCCCCCATAAAACTTGTAAGAACTTTCTGGGGTTAACATTCCAACTGTATCGCATGCACAGATTCTTGTTGCTCCAGCATCTATTCCTGCTTGGAACACTTCCTTTAAAAATTCAAAGTCAGTTCTTGTTGAATCTTCTGCAGATAATTCAACAGTTAAACCGTGATCAACAGCGTACTGAGTACATTCAACTGCAAATCTTTTCACATCTTCCCTTGTTTTTCGAAGTTTATATTTTATGTGGAGATCTGATGTTGGAACAACCAGATGGACGCTGTCAACCCCACATTCCAGAGCCGCGTCAATATCAACTTTAACAGCCCTTGCAAAGCTGCATATTTCAGCATCAAGTCCTTCTGAAACTATGTTTTTTATTCCCTGTCTTTCTCCCTCAGATGTTATGGCAGATCCTGCTTCTATAACATCAACTCCAAGTTCGTTGAGCTTTATTGCCATCCTCAACTTCTGATCTGGGGTAAGTGAAACTCCAGGGGTTTGTTCTCCATCTCTAAGTGTTGTATCAAATATTTTAACGTCCAACAGACTCCCCTCTGCTTATTTTTCATTTATGGATATGCCTTCCATTTAAGAATATATTTTTCCCTAAAATTCATGTACGAATCATTTTAAAATCTATTTAAAGATATTTTAAATCTTCTCAAGGATATTCTACTTTTTTTAGTACGGATACCACCCTAGTTAAACTTTTGTGCATTCTTATATGGTACTGTTCTATTATTTCAAAGTTTGTACGTGCAACTAAGTTTTGAATGTCCATGTAATGGGGTGTTGCCATACATATACGGCCATTATCCTTTATTAAACTCTCCATTGCAATCAATGCTTGTTCATAAAGTGTTTCACTTTTTTCTCCACCAGTTGATGCTGAAATACCATATGGTGGATCTGTTACAATGGCATCAACCTTGTAAGGAAGTTTTATGCGCCGTGCATCTGACTGGAATATCTCATGGTTTTTAATGCCGCAGTACTCAAGGTTCTCTATGGTACCCTGAACCATTCTTGAGTCCATATCTGAACCAACAACATTTGTTTCAATGAGTCCTGCTTCTATGAGTATGCCTCCTGTTCCACAGAATGGGTCAAGGACCCTATCTCCCTTTTTCACGCGGGTGAGGTTCACCATGCACCTTGCAAGTTTGGGGCTCATGGATCCCGGGTAGAAGAACGGTCTTTTATGGGGTTTCAGGTCGTAAAAATGTTTTTTACCCACTTTAAACAGTCTTTGGCAGACAAGAACCCTTCCATTGATGAACATCAGCCTTAAAAAGGTGGATGGATCCTTGAGGTTTACTTTTACTTCCTGGGAAACCTTTCCAGTTATTATACCCCCAATTTCCCATTCAAGGTCGGAAGTACTGAATTTCTCCCCTTTATCCATTTTTTTAATCCTTACAGCATAATCTTTGGCTATAAGTTTATTCCATGGATATTCTTTGATTTTAGAAATTAAATCTGTTCTATCCGTTTCAAAGAGGAGCCTGCACACCTCATGCACGTGTGAAAATCTTTTTCCCATGGTTTCAATGGATTTTAAGCAGTTTTCAGGAATTTTAACGGATAATATTCCATTAGTTTCATGTTTCATCTCAAATGGCACATTTTCAGCCGTTAAAACAGATTCTACTTCTGCCTTTGGAAGTGTAGGGTGTTCTTTGGATAATGTGAAGATTATTTCCATAGATTTGATATCCTCCTCGTGAGTATTCCAGGTAAAATTGAGAAGAGAAGGCCGCTTTTAAGCATCTGTTTTATGAGGGGTGACTGGGTATCCATATCCCCATATTTAGAGATCATGGCTTCGGCACCGCCTTTCTCAAGTTTCAGGAACATTTTATCCAGTTCCTCATTGCTCATTGATTCAAATATCTTCCTAACTTCGATCTGTATTCTGAGCTCATTTTTATATTCTTTCATGTAACTGCGCTCATAGTTACGTAGTAAACCAATATCTCCCTCATGAAGTGCATTTGAAGTAGCAGCAGCAGCTATCCTGGCACATTTAAATCCCATTATAAGACCTCCACCTGTTGTTGGTTTTACCTGGGATGCTGCATCCCCCAGAAGCAGGGCCCTATCCTTTTGTATCATCTTCTTTGGATCATAAACAGGTATGAGTCCGTGATATTTTTTGATAACTGAAGCATTCCTGAATTTCTCATTTTTAACCAGAAATCCATCTAAAATTTCTGTAAGTTCCCTGTAACCTGCACTGGCAAAAAGACCTATCCTGGCGGTTGATTCAGATACGGGAATTACCCATATGAATCCTGGAGATATTCTTGAATCCACGTAAAGGTGCACGTAATCGCTTTCAAGAACGTTTGATCCCATATCAACAAGGTACTGGGCAGCCTGAACAGTTTTTGATGGAGGGTTAAACTCACCAGATACAATGGAAGAGTAGCCATCAGCTCCAACTATCACGTTGGTGGAAATATTTTTTTCCTGATTTTTAACGCGAATATCTCCTGTTTTAATATCTGCACCAACAACCTTGTGATTTAAAAGGAGTTCTACCCCATTTTCAACTGCAAGTTCCGCCAAAAATTTATCATAACCCATCCTATCAAGTACATATGCTTCTGGCTTTTTTTTAGCAACAGAAAGTACTTCACCTGAAGGGGAATGTAAATGTGCTCCACAAACCCTGTTTAATACAAATTCATCAGGTAGCACGTTTAATCTCTTTATCTTTTTACCCACAAGTCCTGCACATTGAAGTGGAACGCCTATTTTTCTCTTTCGCTCCATCAAACCGACTTTAAACCCTTCCTCTGCCATGTACCTTGCGAAAGTTGATCCTACAGGTCCTGCACCTACCACTGCAATGTCGTAATTATTCATAGCACCTACCCTGATTTTTTTGTTGTTTAAAAGTCAATAATGTATTTGTGTCAATAATATATTTGTACGATTTTAATACTTTAAAATCTGTTTTAAACTCCATAGAACAGTTTCTAGATAGTAATAAAATATAAAATTAAGCTAGTTAACATTTAAGTGTTTAATCTAACTTAAAAAGCACTTACAAATAAATTTGATGCACATTTATGTGTGTACTTGTATAGCTACCTTCTAAATTTCTTTTCATATTCATCTTTTATAGATCCCTTCTGCAGTCTCTCAGGGGATCTACGATTTTTAAACACAACTTCATCCCCTTCGATCAACCTGTTTATCATGTCCTCGACCTTCCCAGGATCAGGAATGTTTTCAAGGATCAATGTTGTGCGCTCGTGTCCCCCAAATATCTCAATATCCCCTGAACGTAAAATCCGTTCTGCAAGGCTCTGGGATGCTGAAATATCTTGAATCTTATTGTAATGCATGTAAACCCTTTCTTTACGTATCAGTCCCCTCTTGATCAGTACCCTGCGGTCCGTTAATATGTAACGAATGGCTTTCCACGATAGAATATCCCAAATAATCCATAAAAACAATATTAGTATAATTAGAAGGAGCAGAACTGTCACAGCCTCAACAAGTGGTACTTGAACAAAGCTCACAAGGTAGTTCTGCAGAGTTGCCACTGCACTTACAATTGGTCCGAAAAAGTGCAGGAGCAATATGAGAATTACAAGCTTGATAAACAGGGACTTCATGTTTATTACAAGTTGAGGTCTTGTCTCATACAGAACCCTTTCGCCGGGATGTGTTATATTTTCTCTCATCATTTTATCATATTAACTCATTTTTTATCTAAATACTTTATGTATCAGATACAAATATAAACAATTTGATGAAAGCCAAGATCTCAACCGAACACATCCAGATTGAAGAAACAAATCTGGTACTCAAAACTGATCTGGAAAGGCACAACCTTCCCAACTTTGTACTGGAACAACGCATGGAACTTAAAAATTACATAAGAGTCCACCCTGAATTTTTAACCAGCCTTGAACCTGTTCTTGTTGATGATGGGCCCCTTGTTGTGACCATGATGGCAAGGGCCGGTAGAAAAGCCGAAGTCGGTCCAATGGCAGCTGTTGCAGGCACCATATCCCAGCTTTCAATGGGGTTCATGATTAAAAATGGTGCAAAGTACGTTGTAGTGGATAATGGGGGAGACATTGCACTTAAAACCAATAGAGATGTGGTTATGGGCCTTTACGCTGGAGACTCGTCCCTTTCAGGGGAGGTGGGTTTCAAGATAAAGCACGAAAAAACACCCCTGGGGATATGCACCTCTTCGGGCACTGTAGGTCACTCCATAAGCTTTGGAAGGGCAGATTCTGTTACAGTTTTTGCAGATGAAGCAAGCACCGCAGACGCACTTGCAACATCCATTGCAAATAGTGCAAGGGGCACTTTAGATAGAGATGCAGTGCAGAACTGTCTTGAAAGGGCAGAAGACTTCAAAGAGCACTTCCGCGGTGTTATGGCTGTTGTTGGGGAATCTGCGGGTACCGTTGGCAAGATTCCAAAGCTCGTGCAGACTGACAGGAAAGTTGTGCTCGGAGACCTGTTTGATGTTTGAAGAATTCATTCATTGAATTTTCCTCAAAAAACAAAAAACAGGGAAATTATTAAATAAAAGTTCTTTTACCAGTTGAACTGCACAACCTAAAATGCAAAAAAATCTATATAATCAAGTCATTAACTTATTATTACAGGTAAAACCTGGGAGTCAGTGTACCCTGAGGTGCACGCTTTTAGTACTTCCAGGTACTGGATTCTTGTTCTTTGTTTAATTTAAAGAAATTGCAGTCTATTGATAATAGATCTATGTAAGAACTGTTTTTATGTTCGAATTTCTGGAAGTAGGACCAGGCATGTCTAGAAACTGAAGTCCTGACCATGAATGCGAAAAACTGTGATGGATCTCAACTTTTACTTCATTACAGCAAAACAAAACGAAATTATTCACTTTTTTTTAAGAATATCCTTTTAAATTTTAAGTCAAATAATAATCTTTTATAAGAACTTAATTTAATTGTTATAACAAGTTAAAATTGTGTCTTAAAAGGTTGATGTTTTTATCTTAGATTTTATGGGTAATTAAAATGTTATTTAGAAGAAAAAAGAATAAAAGGAAGGTTTTATCACTCAATGACCGTGACTTGATTAAAAATTTTGCTGTTGAACATTTACAAACAGGATACACCCATGGAGAGGTTGTTAACCTAAAAAAAGTACTAAATAAAAGAGGATTATCCTGTTCCGAGGAAAAAGTTCTCCAATTAATTAAAAATGAGATTAACCTGCAGAGAGAAATTGATACACAAAGAAAGGAAAATGCAAAGCGTGAAGAGCAGGAAATGAAAGAAAAACGCCGCCAATTTAGGGAGAACAGAAAACAGATTTTAAAGGGAGGTAAAAAGATAACACCCGGAACAGGTGGTAAAAGAAAAGAAAAAAACTGTTCAGTGGAGAAAGAGGATTTAATTAGAAATTTTGCTGTTAATCATCTAGAAAAAGCATACACACCTCAGGAAGTTAATGAATTAAAAGAAATCTTAAATAAGAAAGGAATACCTTATTCTGATGAAGAACTTCGTGAGTTAATTAAGGTCCAAAAAGAAAAGCAGAAACGTGTTCAAAGGAGGAAAGAGAATTTAACTAGAAAATTTGCTGTTAAAAATCATTTAGAAACAAGATATACCTCCCTAGAAGTTAGTGAATTAAAAGAAATCTTAAACGAAAATGGAATATCCTGTTCTGAGAAGGAAACTACTGGTTTGATAAAAAAATGGCAAGATAAAGAAATTGAAAAGCAAGAACTGGCCGCTAAAAGAAAACAAGCCGCTTTCCAAAGGAAAAAAGAACGCGCAGAAGAAGCAAAACGAAAAGAAAATGAACGTATTGAAAGAGAAAAAGAAGAACTTATGCAAAGGAAGAAGGAGATAGAAAGAAAACGCGATGAATTGGCAATTCAAAAGAGAAAAGAACGTATTGAAAGGAAAAAACGTGTTGAACAACTTAAAAAAGAGAGAAGAGAACGTGCTAAAAAGAAAGAGCGTGAAATTAAAGAAAAGACTCAAGAATTGATTTCCAGCGGAAATTATATACTTGTAAATAAATTTGCTAAGAAATATGGTCTTAACTATGATTATAGTTCAGAAAAAAGCCCCACTTACAGCTTAGAAAAAAAAATTTACAAACTTAAACGATTAATGGAAGTTAAAGGCACAAATTTATCTCAATCACAATTAAGAGAAATAATCAATAGAGAAATAAAAAGACAAGAATATGAGGCTTTTGCGTCTAAAATCCTCTACAACCAGCCAGATGACATTAAAGGATACGTCAAAAATCTAGTTGATATATACGGCGAAAACTATTCCCAATGCAAGGATCTATTTTTAACATTATTAAAGGAAAATAAGATTGTTTTCAATGAAAATAATCTAAATACATTAATTCAAAGTACAATTGAACAAAAAGAATTAGAGTTATTAGAAAATGAGTTACTTGATTTTGATTCATATAATACGGAGATTATAAACAGCTTAGATTCATTAACGGGATACGAATTTGAAGATTTTTTAAAAGGGCTATTTAATAAAATGGGATTCACTGCAGAGGCTACCAAATTGTCCGGCGACCAAGGAGCAGACCTAATCATTGAAAAATTTGGAAAAAAAATAGCAGTGCAAGCCAAACGATACAATGGAAAAGTAAGTAACACAGCTATTCAAGAAGTTACAGCCTCAATAGCATATTATGGTGCAAATAGCGGTATGGTTGTGACTACAGGTGAATTCACAGTTTCAGCCATCGAACTGGCAATGTCCAATAATATTAAATTAATTGGCAGGCAAAAACTCGAAGAACTAATCCAAAAATACTACTAAAATGGGGATAATAAGGGATATTTGACCTAAAAACATCTCAACTTAAATATTACTAGGTCATAACTTCCTTTCCTTTTATTTTCATCTATTCAAACTTCAATGGATCTAACCTCATTTTTTTAACCAACCACTTCAAACCCCAGCCGTCACTATGAACGCATGTTTACTCTCTAATTTTTCCCATTCAATATCTTTAAAACCTGTTTTAATCAGAAGGTCACATATCTCTGATTCTGAGTAAATTCTAACATCTCCACCACCGTTGAAATGTATGAACGTGTTCATCAGCTGCCTTAAGGGTGTTGACTGCCATGGATCTGCCATTACAAGTTTTCCACCATTTTTAAGGACTCTGTTCATCTCATTCAGGACCTTCTCTGGATTGGGGTAGTGGTGGAATGAGTTCAAACACAGAACAGCATCGAAGGACCCATCATCCCATGGAAGCTCCTCTGAATCGCCAAGCCTCAGATCCACGCTCTCTCCAAGATTTTTCCTTGCAATATCAAGCATCTTCGGTGAGATGTCGAGCCCCGAAAATCTAACTCCTTCACTGTATATACGGGAGAGAACCTCCCCGGTACCAAACCCAACATCCAAAAGCGAAGAGTAGTCCAGGGCGTTCAGCTTCTCTATCACCCCGTCGTAGAGTGCGCTGGAATGTTTTCCATCGTGGGTTTTGTAGTATCTATCTGCTTCCTCATCGAAGTTCTTCCTTGAGATATTTTTGTAATCATCTGAATTCTTTCTAAGCACATTATCGCCTTTTTTTCTAAAGAAAAATCTTAATTAATTCTTATTTTTGATTGACAGTTAGATCCAATAATTATTTAAATTTTATAGTTAATTACCAAAGGTTTTACACTAATTTTTTCCAAAATCGTGGAAAATTAGTTTTTGATTTCGATCAAAGTTTATGCGGTTTACATGGCTCCAAAAGTTTAATATTACGTTCCTAATTATAATCCAATTTTTTATCATTGTTAATCAAAAAAATAAGAGAGAAAATTAACTCGAATTCAATTACGGTTCTTATTTCATGTTTTTTTAAGCTTTTTTTAGTTTTTATGGTTTTCCTTTTATGGCCTTGCATTTAGATCATTAAGTCTGTCTTCCACAAAGTTTATATGTGATCACATGTACAGTTGTTCATATGAAAAATGATGATGTTTGTGAAATCGAATTCGTTCATGAAGAAGCAGTAAAGAAAGCTAGATCCCATATGCTAGACGATGATATTCTTTTAGAGGTATCAGACAATTTTAAGGTGTTTGGGGATCCCACAAGACTAAAAATCTTACAAGCGTTATATAACGGGGAGCTTTGCGTATGTGATTTAACTGCATTACTCGGAGCAAATCAATCAACGATATCTCATCAATTACGTGTTTTAAGGACTAAAAACCTGGTTAAATTCCGAAAGGAAGGTAAAATGGCTTATTATTCCCTTGCAGATGAGCACGTAGTGAAAATAATTGAAATGGGGATTGAACATGCCACAGAAAAAAGATGATCCAAAAAATACTGAAGAAAAAATTGAAACATGCAAATACTGTGAAGCAAACTTATTTGAAGAAAAAGAAGAAGAAAAAAGCAAAATAAAACCTTTCCACATTATTGGGGTATCTGCCATAATTTTGGCTATTGGTTTATATTTCAACTTCTTTACAGACCAGAAAGTATTGGCAGAACTTCTCTTTCTTGCCGTTGTTGTAGTCTCAGGATACGAGATAATACCCGGTGGAATAAAAAATCTTTTTAAAGGGAAATTCAGCATAAGTTTTTTAATAACCATTGCAATAATAGGAGCATTTTTAATAGGTGAAGGAGCAGAGGGTGCAGCGGTAATATTCCTATTCTTTATTGCAGAATACTTAGAGGATTATGCGGGTGAAAGAGCTAGGAGATCAGTTGGAGCACTCATAAAACTTGCTCCACAGTTTGCTCTTGTTAAAAGAGGTAATGAAACCGTAAAATTACATGCACACGCAGTGGATACTGATGAGATAGTGGTTGTTAAGCCTGGAGATAAAATTCCATTAGATGGAATTGTAATTAATGGTACTTCCTCAGTAAATCAAGCTGCAATAACCGGTGAGAGTTTACCTGTAACTAAACAAGATGGAGATCTGGTTTTTGCAGGTACCCTGAATGAAGAAGGTTACCTTGAAATAAAAGTAACAAAAAGGTCAAATGAAACCGTATTATCTAAAATCATAGAACTTGTTAAGGCTTCACAACAAAAAAAGTCAAAAACAGAAGCATTCATAGAAAGATTCTCAAATTACTACACACCCACAGTAATATTACTAGCAGTAATCGTTGCAACAGTTCCACCATTCATCTTTGGCTTAAATTTTGATACATGGTTTTACAGGTCATTAGTATTGCTTGTAGTATCCTGTCCATGTGCATTGGCCATATCAACCCCAGTTTCCATAGTTTCTGGAATAACCGCAGGTACAAACAACGGCGTACTGATTAAAGGCGGAGAATACATTGAAACAATGTATAAAATCAAAACAATCGTTTTTGATAAAACTGGAACACTTACAGAAGGAAAACTCGAAGTAACCGACATTATACCGTTAAACAACTACTCAAAAAAAGAAATTCTTCAAATAGCAGGCTCATTAGAATCCAAATCTAAACATCCACTTGCAGAAGCAATTATACAGTACCTTGAAAAATCAGGTATAAAACTCAAAGAAACACATGATTTTGAATCCATCACTGGAAACGGCATTAGAGGATTAATTGACCAAAAAATGTTCTACATTGGTAACAGAAGTCTATTTAAAAACAATGATGAATTTCCAGAAGAACTAATAAAAAAACTCCAAAATGAAGGTAAAACTGTTATAATAATCGGCACCGAATCCAGTATTATTGGAGTGATTGGATTAATGGATATAATACGCCCGCTCTCAAAAAGTACCATCCAAGAACTTAAAGAAAATAATATTAAAACTGTAATGCTCACCGGTGATAACGAGGGCACGGCAAAAGCAGTATCATCCAAAATAGGTATTGACAAGTATTACGCTAGTCTCTTACCAGAAGATAAAGTTAAAATAATTGAAAAATTACTTGAAAATGGAGAAAATGTTGCCATGGTTGGTGATGGTGTAAACGATGCTCCTGCACTTGCAAGATCTAATGTAGGTATAGCCATGGGCACTGCAGGTTCAGATGTGGCAATAGAAACAGCAGATGTAGCTTTAATGCACGACGACATCTCAAAAATTAATTACCTCATCAATCTAAGCAAAAAAACCATGTCAATAGTTAAACAAAACGTTTCCGTATCCCTCCTGATTAAAGGATCATTTGCAGCAGGTGCAGTAATAGGATTCGTTTCACTATGGATGGCCGTAGCATTTGGAGACATGGGATTAACCCTCGCAGTAATAGCAAACGCCCTAAGAATAGGAAGAAAAGAATAGACCCCATAAAAACTACTATTCATGCTTGCGGGAGTGCAGTTGGCTTTTAGCATGCTTGATCGGTTTAGCATAAAGTTGGTGGAAGCCACCCGAATGGGGCCTATCCGAGGCATTTATTGACCCTGCTACCACTATCTACAAAACATAGTTATATTTAAAGTCCGCTAAACGGCATGACGTCAACATAACTTCCTTTCTCTATGATCTCAACGTTTTTTGGGATTTCAATGAATCCATCTGCCTGTGCAAGGGCAGCTATTGCGCCGGAGTCCTTGAGTATTGGGGTGGCTCTTTCCCCATCAACCTTCACAAGGGCGTAGTGAAGTCTTCCCCTTGCTGAATGGTATCTCCTTGAAATTTTAAGGGTTTTAACCTTGGTCTGTTTATCATTGGCAGTTGAGGCTATTTTCTTTAGGAAAGGTGCCACAAAAACCTGGAATATTACAAGGGCCGAGACTGGGTAACCTGGAAGTCCGAATATGATCTTCTTCCTATTCCCATCTGGTATCAACCCAATTAACGTGGGTTTTCCCGGTTTTACAGCTATTCCATGGACAAGAACCTTTCCCATTTCATCCAGAACCGTTCTCAGCACGTCACCTGTTCCTGCAGAAGTTCCTCCAGACGTTATAATTATATCTACATCTTTAAATTCGTTTATCTGATTTTTTAAAGATTCATAGTCATCTTTAACTATTTCGGAATGGAGAGATATGCATCCACATGATTCAACAGCACTTGATATGGTCTGGGAGTTTATGTCGTATACCTTACCGTAGCTGAGTTTTTCATCATGTTTTACCACCTCGTTTCCGGTTGATATAACTGCAACCTGGGGTTTTTTAAAAACAGGCACTTTTTGCATTCCAATTGCACTTAGAACTCCTATCTTATCTGGCGTGATCACAGCACCTTTAGAAAGCAGGAGGTCGCCTTTTTTTACATCAGAACCTTCAAGTGCTATGTTTTCCCCCATTGCAACGCTTTCATAGATAAGGATATTTTCAGGATTTTCTTCGGATTTTCTTTCGGTGACTTCAACCATCACAACCCCTTCAGCGCCATCTGGCAGGGGCGCGCCCGTTGAAACTTCCACACAGGTTCCCTTCTCAATGCGCTTCTGTGGAACATCTCCAGCCCTCACAACTTCCAGAAGCTCCAGCTTTGCCGGATTTACTTCGGAAGCCTGGAACGTGTCCTCTGATACTACGGCATATCCATCCATGGATGCTCTGCTGAAAGGTGGGAGATTGATAGTTGCATAAACATCTTCTGCAAGCACCCTTCCATTGGCTTCTTCTATTGATACCTTTTCAATCTTTTTTTCAAAGGGAAGATTTTCAATGAGTTTTACAACCTCTTCAGGTTCCATTATGTTTAAAAATACTTTTCCCATGATTACCACGTTGTATTCTAAATTTAAATTGTTAATGAAATGATCAAACATTTACTTAAACATCATCGATCTAAACTTTATTGCTATCCTTACTATAATTTGTTTACCCTAATTTTATTTTTAAAACGTTCATTGAATAATTTAAAATCTATTAAAGTGGTTAAGATCTCTCTTTATATTACACTCTCACCTTTTTATTGTATTTGAACTGGAAAAAATTGAAAATAAAAAACCTCAACTGCAAAAAAAATAATAATGAAATTGATCTACAGTAAAACAGTGAATTGATCTAACATTGAAACTGGGAGTTGGACATGAAACCAAAACCTGAAACCGGTAGGGTCTACGCCACCATCATTGCTGGTATGGGATGGTTACTGTTTTTAGCACTTTGGCTCTTCTTTTACGCCGAAAGTTACAGTTTAATCCAGAACTTGGGCATTTTTCTGGCATCACTCGTACTGGTCGGGGCTTTAATTGTTCTTTTATGGGTGCCCTGGTCCATGAAACATGAAGAGTGAACCCACTTAAGATAACAAAATATTTGTTAATAAACATAGACCAAAAAATTAGTAAATGCAGATTTTAATTTTTATCAGCAAGTGGCATGTCAAAAAGGTAAAATTTCGTATACCCCAACTCATGTAAAATACTTGTTTTTATATACATCAAAAGCCTATATACATAAGAAGATTCCTATCAAAAAAGGATATTTTATATAAATTTTTATTAAACGGCCCCATATTTATAAGATCTGAGCCGAAATTATAATATCTAAACATGAATACATAATGATAAAATCTTTTACTTATGATCCAACCTAAAGATCAGAGTAATTTCTAAAAAGGAGGAGAGTATTTGAGAAGAGGACATAATCAAGGAACTCAGGAAGTAAGAAGGGTAAGATCCCCTAGAAGAGGGGAAATACCTGGAGTGGTTGAGCAGATACTGGGACACGGTAAACTGAGGGTTAGATGTGCAGACGGTAAAACAAGGCTCACAAGAATTCCCGGTAAAATGAAAAAACGAATCTGGATAAGGGAAGGAGATGTGGTTCTTATAAAACCATGGGAATTCCAGAGTGATGAAAAAGCAGATGCAATATGGAGATACACAAGAACTGAGGCCAACTGGCTTGAGAGAAGGGGTTACCTGAAACTCTGATCTTCAGGAAATTTTAATTTGGGTTAATAATATTATAATTGTTCCTTAAAACAATCATACTATTTTAAAACTTTTTAATTCTGATCATATTCATGGTCATCAGTTTTTAAGTGAGGGGTGTTCATGTGTTCAAAGGTATCAAAGGCAGACGATGAACTACGAAAATTGCTGTCCGAAAAAAGATTGAAAGGTGTTGAGGATAGACAAGTTGGAAGTGAGGTTTTTGACAGGCTGACACTTGAAACACTCTACAAACTGTCCAAAATGGGTTATGTTCACGTTTTAAACGGCGCCATAAGTACAGGGAAAGAGGCGAACGTGTTCAAAGGTTATGATAAGGATGGTATACCTGTTGCTGTTAAAATATACCGAGTTACAAGCTCAGATTTTAAAAAAATGCAGTATTACATTCAGGGTGACCCCAGATTCCATTTTAGAACTTCGAACAAACGTCAACTTATTAACACGTGGGTTACAAAGGAGTACCGAAATCTTAAGCGGGCTTATGAAGTTGGAGTAAAGGTTCCACGTCCAATAATTGCAAAAAACAACATCTTGGTTATGGAATTTATAGGAGACAAAGAAGGAAACCCTGCATTACCTATGAGACAGTCAAAAATCTCTAATCCACAGGAAGTTTTAGAAAAGTTAATAGACTATATTAAAACCTTATATAATGAGGCTAAACTGGTTCATGGAGATTTATCAAGTTTTAACATCTTAATTAAAGATGATGAACCCGTTATAATCGACATATCTCAGGGCATTGTTGTTGATCATCCACTATCAGGAGAGCTTTTAAATAGAGATATGAACAATTTAATTAAGGATTTTAAAAAATTAGGTATTCATATCAACAAAGATGAGCTTAAAAGTAAGATTATAGGTTTATAAGGATAGAAGAGTATAGAAAAGTATATTAAAAAGTATAACGTAATAAATTAATAGTTAAGAGGTGAAAATATGCCCACCGCTGAGTATCTCAAGATCCCCCGTGAAAGGGTAGGGGTTGTTATTGGGAAACAAGGAATTACAAAGGAAAAAATTGAAAGTACGACCAAAACAAGTATAGAAATTGATAGTGAAAGTGGAAGCATCTCCATATCCCCAAGAGAAGATACTGAAGACCCATTAGCTGTCTGGAAATCACGTTACATCGTTAAGGCAATAGGGAGAGGTTTCAACCCGGAAATTGCTTTAAAACTCATAGACGATGAGATAATGCTTGAAATAATCAACCTACCAGATTACGTTGGAAGATCAAAAAAAGCAGTTCTTAGACAGAAAGGAAGAATAATAGGCCGGGACGGCAGGACAAGGGACATAATTACAGACATGACCGGAGTTGATGTATCTGTCTACGGTAAAACAGTGGCACTCATAGGCAACATGGAGCATGTGCACCTTGCAAAGGAAGCAGTTGAAATGATACTGGAAGGTGCAAGGCACAAAAGCGTCTACGCATTCCTTGAGAAGAAAAGTCGTGAAATGAAGATCAAAGAGTTTCACAGATTTGCCAAGGATGAAAATACTCTCTTATAAATTTTTTTATAAAACATCATTTAATGACCTTTGAGAAAGGTCATGTAATGATGATTATTGAGTTGATTCACCATTTATGAACTTTAAGGTTTTACCTAAGTTCTTAGGGTTTGATTAAAATCAGGTACATCACTGATAGATTATATCGCTGATAATTAGATCAAACTGATACAATTAAACCAATTTCACCTTAATTTCAAGTTTACTAATTAAGTTTACTAATTAAAATTCAATTTCAAAGGAGGCTAACCTTGGAGCGAGAAGCATCAGAACTTTTTGAAGAGTTTAAAGAACTCACAGCATCAGAGTTTTTCAGAAGAAACAAACAGATGCTGGGATTCTCAGGAAAAATACGATCACTTACAATGGTTTTCCACGAATTAATAACAAACAGCCTCGACGCTGCTGAAGAAGCTGGAATACAACCAGAAATAAAAATAGACCTCAAAAGGGTGAGTAAAGATCACTACATATTGAGGCACAAGGACAATGGGCCTGGAATTCCTGAAAGTTTCATTACAAAGGTTTACTGTACCATGTTTGCAGGTTCCAAATTCAGGAACATCCAGTCAAGGGGTCAGCAGGGTCTTGGATGCAGTGGATGTGTTCTTCTCTCACAGATGACCACAGGACAACCAGCAAAAGTGGTTTCAGGCTACAAAAATGGGGACAAACTTAAAGGGGTTGCAATGACCTTTAAGATGGATGTCAAAAAGAATCAAGGCCTTATACTGGAGAAAAAAGATGTTAAAGTTGATTCAACAGGAGTTGCACTGGAACTGCAGTTCAAAGACGTTTCCTACTCCCTGAGCGAACAGGGTGCATACGAGTACATAAGAAGAACAGTCATAGGAAACCCCCACGCCAGAATAATCTTCCGAGACCCAACAGGACACCAGTACATCTTCGAACGCGCCACAGATGAGATACCTCCACTCCCCAAAGAGGTACTGCCCCACCCAAGAGGTGTTACAGCTGATGACCTGATATTTATGGCAAAACACACAGATAAAAGGAGGTTCAGAAGTCTGCTTGGCAGTTCCCTCTCAAGAATGTCCAACAAGAGGTTGAACGAGATAGAGGATGCCACAGGAATAGATCTTAACAAACGGCCTAAGGACATGAAGTGGGAAGAGGCCGAGCAGATTGTGAATCTGTTCAAAGAAATGGACTTCATGGCTCCCCCAACTTCAGGTTTAATCCCAATAGGAAAAGAACAGATCGAAAAGGGTATGAAAGAAATTTTAAACCCTGAATTTGTGGCCACAACCACCAGAAAACCAAAAACCTACCGTGGAGGTGTTGCCTTCATAATAGAAGCAGGAATAGCTTACGGTGGAGACTCTGGAAGGTTGGTTGGCGATCAAAAACGTGCGGAGATAATGAGGTTTGCAAACAGAGTGCCACTCACATTTGATCAGGGAAGCTGTGCCATAACAGAATCACTGAAAAGTATAGACTGGAAACGTTACGGTATAAAGGACCTTGAAAATGCTCCAGTAACAGTTTTTGTTAACATAGTTTCAACCAACGTACCCTACCTTTCAACAGGTAAACAGAGCGTTGCCCCCGAACCTGAAATTCTCCATGAGGTCAGACAGGCAACCATGAAAATTGCAAGGAGCCTTCAAAAATATATTAAAGCTAAAAAAGCTGCAAAAGAGGAAGCAATGCGTTCAAAAGTCTTTGAATCCTACGTGCCCGTTGTACTTAAGGAGGCAGCACTCATTTCAGGCAGAAATGTTCCAGAGTACGATGAAGTTTTAGCAAAGGTCACACGAAGAGAAAAATTCTCAAAATTTACAAGCGAGGTTCAAAATGAATAAAAAAGATTTAAACCTGAACAAACTCAAAGGCCTTGGAGATACTATACTGGATGACGTTGAAAAAAATCGTGTACCCTCAATAAAGGTCCCATCCAGGGGTACCTCCAACATAGTTTACGATGAAGACAAACGTTACTACGTTCTTGGAGATCGTTACGGTAAAAGATCCCTTGGAAACGTTAAACAGATCAAAAAAATGGCTCAAATGATGAGCATGGCCAACTTCTGCAAGGGGCTTGTGGAAACACAAAAAACAGCAACTATAAGGGAAATGTACTACGTTTCAGAGGGTTGGGATGTTGATTTCAGCGACCAGCAGGAGTCAAACCTGATAAGTGAAGATCTGGAGGTCACTCTCCGTACAACCCGTGAAGATCTTGGACTCATGCCAGAGGAAGACGGTGCAGCCGTATACGGTGACCTGACTGTCAAAGATGATGATTTTGAAATAAACGCCCTTAAATCAGGAAAATCCGGTTACAGCATACCACCAACCATTGACGATGTGGAGTTTTTAGATCACAAGGTGGATCGTGTGATTGCAGTGGAAACCATGGGTATGTTCCACAGGATGGTTCAGGAAAAGGCTTACAAGAAGTTCAACTGTCTGATAGTTGGACTTAAGGGACAGGCCGCTCGTGCAACCCGTAGATTCCTTAAAAGAACCAATGAAGAGCTTGGACTTCCAGTTTACATCTGTAACGATGGAGATCCATGGGGATTCCACATTGCCATGGTTATAATCTCTGGAAGTGCCAAACTTGCACACGTGAACCACGAACTTGCAACGCCAAACGCCAAGTTTCTGGGAGTTACAGCATCAGACATCATAAATTACGACCTTCCAACGGACAAACTAAAAGATATAGATGTTCTGCGTCTTAAAGAGCTCTACAAAGACCCAAGGTACCATGAGGACTTCTGGAAGGTTGAGATCAAGAAGATGCTCAAGATCGGGAAAAAGGCAGAGCAGCAGTCCTTCTCCAAGTACGGACTTGAGTACGTGGTTGAGAAGTACCTGCCTGAAAAACTGGAAGCAATAGAAGGGAACTAAACAAATTCTTTTTTTTATTTTTTTAAGGATAAATTTTTAAGGATAAAAATTTCTTTCTTTTTTAAGAGAGGGATGACTTCCTTCCTATTTTTTACATTTTTAATCCCGAATAAAAAAAAAGTTTAAATCTACTAATTTTGCCTTAATTGATTTCATAATCTAAAATTAAGATTTAAACCATTTTTACCAACTAAAAACACTTTTTCATCAAAAAACAGAATCATAAGATTTAATATCCTAAAAATATAAAAATCATATTGTATATGCATCCGTTAAATGGAAGGAGTGTTTTCCTATGCTGAAGCTTGTAATGGAAGAGATAACATCACACATAAAATGCATAGATGTGGACGATAAAACCGTGTCAACCTTTAAAAGTTATTTAAAACATGCTTCAAAGATATTTATATGTGGTTTTGGAGAGTCTGAGCTTGTTGGAAAGGCATTTGCATCCAGACTCAAGGGACTTGACCTCAACGTTTTTGTTATTACAGAGACAATAGTTCCAGCAATCAACAAAGAAGACGTTTTAATAGCAATATCCGGAGCTGGAAACACCGAACCGACCTTAACAACTGCAGAAAAGGCCAAAGAAAGGGGTGCGAAGATTGTGGCCATAACCTCCTTTCCAGATTCAGAGCTTGCACAGATATCAAACCTTGTCGTGGAGATACCTGGCAGAATAAAGGCAAAAACCAGGGATTATATAGAAAGAAGAGTCTCTGGTGAATATGAACCTCTCACACCCTTCGGGGCATTATTTGAGATATCTACACGAATATTTTTAGAGGGAATCATTGCAGAACTTGTGGATGATGAATGCAGACCAAGACACTTTTAAATTTTAATTCTGCATTGATCTATACATGTAATAGGTGGATCTTATTTGTAATACATTTTTTAATCTACTGAGAATTTTATTTTAACTAAATTAAAGGCGAGTGTTGGTTTTTAATTATTAACTCGTCCAGATACATTGTCCAATTTGCTCAACAGCTTATTGTTTGAAGTTTTAAGTTAAAGTTTTAAGTTTCAATGTGTGATATTCATGGAAAAGTTGCTCCGGTGGTTAATAGCCGGTAAGAGAGGGGGTATAAATCGTGCCAGAATAATCAAAGCACTGGCGGAAAGACCCTACAATATCATCAGCTTTCAGAAGAACTTAACCTAGATTATAAAACAGTACGGCATCATGTTAAAATTCTAGAAGAAAACAACGTGATTAAGCCAGCTGGAGATACATACGGTAAGTTATACTTCCTTTCTGAGGAAATAGAAAAAAATTACGGCGTATTTGAGAAGATCTGGGACAAGATAAAGGTCATGAGTGGTTGAAAAATGATTTTAATTCAACGGAATTATTAAATGCAATTCAGTACCTAGCAATCGCAGTGGGAATTGTGAACATCAGCCTACTTTTGGGCCTATTCTATATTTACTGAAAGAGTTACAGGAAGATAAAATCCGAATTCACCATAGGTTACTTTACTTTTCACTGTTCCTCCTTGCTCAAAACATCCTAGCAACTGCAATTCTGGTTAAACTCCTAGTTACAGGTGCAGGAACACACAATGCGGAAGGCATGGAGCATCTGCTTGAACTATCTGCAATAAACCTGATACAACTTGCGGCACTAAGTATCCTATCCAAAATAACGCGGTAAACTTTAGGCCCCCAAAAAACTGGAAATTCCATTTAACCGCTATTTTTCTTCATCTGCACTTTTTTTATGGTACTGCCACTGCATGAATTGGGTTCAGACTGGGTTTAGATTGGGGCATAAGGTGGGAATAAATACTTAAACATTGGCAAAAAAATAAGAACTATAAAACTGAAGGACTAAATCCAATATAACTCTAAAAATGCGAATTTTTAAGGTTAAACCATGGATAAAACCATTAACGTATATCCATGAACTATGGTTAAATCCATGAAAATTTTATAAAAATTAAGGTCAAGATTTTTATGTTTGAACAATTAAACAGGATACTATTTCATCTTATCAACCAATACGCTGGTTTAAACCCATTTGCAGATGCTGCAGCCATATTTGCTGCAAAATACATGCCCCTTGTAATCATATTGGGACTGATTTACCTGTGGATCAAAAGAAACGACACCCGTGATGTGATACTTTATGGAGCCTACGCTGCAGTTCTCGGACTCCTCTTAAACTTCATCATAGGACTGGTTTATTATCATCCCCGCCCATTTATGATGCATGTTGGAACGTTACTCTTCCCATATTCGCCTGATTCCTCTTTTCCATCGGATCACACAACTTTCATGCTTTCAGCTGCATTCATGCTGACGTACTTCAAGAAAACCAGAACCCCAGGATTAATCCTTGTGGTTTTAGGACTCATCGGTGGTTTTGCAAGGGTTTTCTGTGGTGTGCATTTCCCACTGGACATCTTAGGATCTGTTCTGGTTGCACTGGTAATTTCCATACTTGTGTACCAGTTCAGAAACAGTTTGAAACCATTGAACAACATTTTTAAAAGAATGTACTCAAAGCTAACCCGAATGTTCGCCCGAATGTTCGCAATAATTAATTGAAACTAAAATAATCAACTAAAACTGAATTAACTAATAATTAGAACTGAAAATAAAACTTAAAAAAATAAAAATGGAAATTTACTAAAAAAGGAAAATCCTAAAGGTATTTTTGCTAAAGGTGTTTTAATGGTTGGTATAGTTGAATTTGTAAGTAACCTCATAATCAATGTTATAGGTAACCTCGGCTACTGGGGTGTTTTCTCTGCAATGACCCTTGAAAGTGCGTGCATTCCCCTTCCAAGTGAGATCATCATGACTTTCAGTGGATTCGTTGTCTGGCAGGGCAACACCAACATGACCCTCCTGGGCATAACCATGGTAGGTGCTCTGGGAAACCTTTTCGGCTCTTTGATTGCATACTTCGTGGGTCTGAGGGGAGGAAGGCCCCTACTTGAAAAGTACGGTAAGTACATATTGATAACCCAGAGCAAACTTGAAACTGCAGATAGATGGTTCGATAAATACGGTTACGAGGCGGTTCTTATAAGCAGGGTTCTTCCAGGTGTTCGAACCTTCATATCACTGCCTGCAGGAATCACACACATGGAACTTAAAAGGTTTGTAATCTACACCTTTGCAGGTTCGCTGGTCTGGTGTTTTGTACTGGCGTATATAGGAACACTGTTAGGGCCAAGATGGGACATAATAACAGGGTACTTCCACATATTCGATATGATCGTTGTGCTTGGAATCATAGGGTTCATCCTTTATCTGGTGTACAAGTACAGGAAATGAAAGGATCATCAAGCACAAGATCAAATCTTTATTTTCAAATTTAACTCTATTTTTTTTGATTTATTTTTTCAAGAGTAACAATTTAAAAAGTAACAATTTAAAAAGTAACAATTTAAAAAGTAACAATTTAAAAAGTAACAAATTTTTTTTTTAACGGGTTAAAATCCATTTTTTTAATTAACAACCATTTTTTTAAGTTTTTTTTATCGCTAATACAAAAAAATTCAGTGCAAAATTTTATTCAAGAGTCTCAAATTCAAATCTGTAACTCATTAATCCATATTAACGATCCCTAACTTCAAAAGTTTATAACCTTAACTTGACATAATAATATAACAGAATGCTTTAAGAGCATATAATAACTATCAAATGTGCAGAAAAAGGGATTAATGGAGGTTAATTATGAAAGCTGTTGGAATAAACGGATACGGTACCATAGGTAAAAGGGTTGCAGACGCAGTTGCTGCCCAGGATGACATGAAACTTGCAGGGGTTACCAAGCGTACACCCGACTTCGAGTCAGTAATGGCCGTTGAGAAGGGTTACCCACTTTACATAAGCGTTCCTGAAAGGGAAGAACTGTTTGAAGAGGCAGGTATCAAGATAAGCGGTACAATGGAAGATTTTTATGATAAAGTGGACATCATAGTTGACGCCACCCCCGAGGGCATCGGTGCCAAAAACATGGAAACCTACAAGAAGCTTGGAATAAAATCCACTTTCCAGGGCGGGGAAAAACACGACCAGATAGGCAAATCTTTCAACTCATTCGCCAATTTCAAGGATGCAATCGGAGCAGACTACGTCAGGGTTGTATCATGCAACACAACAGGACTCTGTAGAACCTTAAACCCAATAAATGACCTTGCAGGGATAAAGAAGGTAAGAGCAGTTATGGTGAGGCGTGGAGCAGATCCATCACAGGTTAAGAAGGGTCCGATAAATGCAATCGTTCCAAATCCACCAACTGTGCCATCACACCACGGCCCTGACGTGCAAACAGTTATGTACGGCCTTAACATAACAACCATGGCCCTACTGGTTCCAACAACACTCATGCACCAGCATAACCTCATGGTTGAACTTGAAAATCCAGTGACTGCCGATGATGTGATTGATAAATTGGAAGAAACACCAAGGGTTCTTCTTGTGGAAGCTTCCAAGGGTCTGGGTTCAACAGCCCAAATAATGGAGTACGCAAGGGATCTTGGAAGGCCAAGAAGCGACCTCTTTGAAATAGCAGTGTGGAAAGAGTCAATAAATGTTGTGGGAAATGAACTTTATTACATGCAGGCTGTTCACCAGGAATCTGATGTTGTACCTGAAAACGTGGACGCGATAAGGGCAATGCTTGAAATGGAAGAGGATCCAGCTAAATCCATTGCAAAAACCAACAAAGCCATGGGGATAAGAGGGTAAACCATTGATTCATGTCCTATTTTTTATTTTTTTTATTTTATGTAATTCCTAATCAGAAACCCAATATCCTGTGAAGGAGGATTACCAATTAAACATGAAATTAGATTAAAAGTATTCTGATTTTCTGGCGCTTTTATCCGGCTTTTTTATAAAATTGCAACAAATTTCCATTTGTAAATAATATCACAGGGTATTCAATGAAATTATGCATCACTTAACTTACGGCATTTATTAGATAAAAATTCATATTCAAGTGATAAAAATGAGGTACGACCTCCATTCCCACTCCAAGTACTCATCAGACGGTTTTTCAGAACTAAGACGATGGTTAAAACTGCATCAAGGTTGGGACTTTCTGGAATTGCAGTCACAGACCACAACACCATAAAAGGCAGACTTGAAGCCAAAAAATATGAAACAAATGAATCTCAAGTTGTTTAGTGCCTGAAGAACACTGAAACAATGAGCAAAACATTGAAAACAGGACATGGACTGAAAAAATCGAAGCAATGAATCAATTATTAAGTTTTTAGGTATCTTAATTTGCAGTTTAACAAGTCACAGTTTAAGGGGGATCCTTAACTATTTTTTTCATCATGGAACCTTTAAGATTTTTTTCATAATCGGAGCATGTAAGGATTTAATAGAAAAAACGTATAGATCAAAAATTGTAGAGAACTTTGAATTCAGGATCACAGATCATTTAAGATCACAGATCATTTAAAATTATAATTTTATAATTTAAATTCAATTTTTTGGGTGAAAGAATATGGAATGTCACGACTACGGACTTACAAGAAGTACTGAAAGGAAGGATCTTAACCTTAACCCACTCCAAAGGGGAGGAATACTTACTACAGAAGCTAGAAAAGCTTTATATGAATTTTCAGATGGCTACAGTGTCTGCGACTACTGTGGAGGTCGGCTGGATGAAATATCCAAACCCCAGATACACGGATTTCTGGACGATCTAGCAAGTTTCCTGCATACAGACCATGCAAGAACTGTTCATGGGGCCCGTGAAGGAAAGTTTGCAGTGATGCATGCGATTTGTAAGCCAGGAGACACCATAGTTATCGATGGAAACGCACACTACACAACCCACGTTGCTGCAGAGCGCTGCGGTCTTAACATGGTTGAAGTTCCAAGCAGCGGCTACCCAGAATACCGCATAGATCCCGAGGGTTATAAGGGAGTTCTGGATGAATTAGCAGATAAAGGGGAAGATGTCAGCCTAGTGCTTTTAACCCACGTCGATGGAAACTACGGAAACCTCACAGATGCGCAGAAAGTTGCCAGATTTGCTCATGAAGCTGGTGTACCTCTACTTTTAAACTGCGCATATTCCATGGGTCGAATGCCAGTTGATGCCAATGTTATAGGTGCAGACTTTGTTGTAGGTAGCGGTCATAAAAGTATGGCAGCTTCAGGACCCATAGGTGTGCTTGGAGTTAAGGATGAATGGGCAGAGCAGGTACTCAGACGATCCAAGATGCATGAGGTCAAGGAACTGGAGATGCTTGGATGTACAAGCCGTGGGGCACCGCTTGCAACCCTGATGGCATCATTCCCCGCAGTTGTTGAGAGAACCAGGCACTGGGATGATGAAGTTCAGAAAACACGTGAATTCGTTGCAGAAATGGAAAAAATTGGAGGAGTGAAACAGCTGGGAGTGAAACCCAAAGAACACGACCTTATAAGATTTGAAACCCCAGTTTTTGACAAAATAGCCGAAAAACACCCCCGCCGCGGATTTTTCCTCTACGAGGAACTTAAAAAGAGGAAGATCGTTGGTATAAAACATGGCCAGACAAAGTGGTTCAAGTGCAGTGTCTACGGCTTCAGCAAAGAACAGATCAATTACATTGCTGATTCCTTTGTTGATATTGTGGAGAAGTACAAGGATTTAGTTTAAAGATAATGTAAATTTTCATTTTTTTTGGGTTTTGGAGATTTTTAAAATCCCTTTTTTAAAATCTTTCAAAAAAATCTTTTTTTAATCAATTTAGGTTTTAATCTCCTTTTAAACGTTTTTTTTTAAGATTTTTTGTTTATCTTAATGGTTAATTCTCTAAAACATTTCCTAAAAAATATTTTAAAAGGTATATTTTTTAAAAGGTATATTTTTAATTAAAGCATCTCTCCCTCTAAAATATAGAACCGGATCTTCAATTCGGCAATATCTAAGGTTAATATTTTTAAGGTTAGTTAACAATAAATAGTATTACTTATATTATAATTAATATTAATAATTGGATCAACAGCAAAAAGGGATGTGATTTCAGATGGGACTCTTCGATAAATTCAAGAAAAGTGAAAGTGAATATCCACTCTTTAAAAACTGCACGGAACATCATGCAAAATTTGAAGGTCAAGAAAAGCTTGAAGAAATAAATATAGACCATGAAATAGCTGAAGACTGGTACAATCAAGGGGTTAACATGGGATCAATTGGAAAACATGCAGAGGAAGTAAGGTGCTACCAGAGGGCACTTGAGATAAACCCTGATCATGCAAAAGCCTGGAACAACCTGGCCGTTGCCCTTGGAAAATTCGGAAAACACGACGAAGAGATAATGTGTTATGCAGAAGCTCTTAAAATAAACCCTGAAGATGCAGAAACATGGTACAACCTTGGAGTTGTACTTATGGAAACTGAAAAACTTTACGAAGCAGCAGAATGTTTCAGGAAAGCTTTAAAGATAGACAGAAACTTTGAACATGCTGCCGTGGCCATGAGCATTGCATTGAGCCAGATTAGGGAATAAACAGGATGTACTTAAACAAAAGAAGAATTTTTCTTGTAAGACTGCTTTATTAAATACATTAAGTAATCTAGATCATCTTCCGTTGTTAAAGTTATATCATAATCGCCATTTCCATGATGTCCCTTATTTGAAACATTTTTTTTATTTTGGTTTCAGTCCATTCATTTTGAAGAAAAATAATGAAGATCTTGTTGGAGGAGATCTTGTTGGACCTGATGCAGATGTTCCAACAAGCTTACCTTTTAACCACTGGAAACTGTATCTCGGTTATGAGCTCATTTTCTGATATTTTTCCTGGGTTGTTCATGTATATTTCCATTGGAGCTCCCACCATCTCATAGCCTTCATTCGTTACATAATCCATCAAAGCTGCGTACACTGGTCCAACCTCATGGTAGGGTCCTCTGTGTATGGATGATAGAACCGTTTGATCAGGAATTTCTTTGACCTTTACTTTACCTTCCGCTTTTGCTCTGCCTTTAAATGGAATTCCCACTTCATATTTCATATTATCCAACGAAACATCTTCTGGACTGGAGTAATATACACCATAGGGTGGTCCTGTAATTTCAAGGGCATTTTTCACCACCCACTCAATAACTTCACCCATCAGATCGCTCAGATCTTCAATGGATCCTTCATGGAAGATGTATGCAACCTGTTTTTTTGGAACCCGCTTCAGTTCAACCTTCATGATTCAACCTCCAAACTTGGAAACAATTTAGATCTTACCTAATGTATTAATTTTGTTGTTTTTAGTATAATTAATTTCATGGACAAAGGTTTATATATGTTCAATTGAACAGTTATTCATATGAAAAACGATGATATCTGTGAAGTACACTGCATACATAAAGAATCCATAAATGAGGTTAAATCTAAAATGCTTGAAGAGGAGACCTTCCAAAAGATATCAGAAGACTTTAAAATCCTTGCAGATCCCACACGGGTTAAGATATTGTATGCACTGTCTCAAAGGGAGTTATGTGTCTGCGACATTGCCTGCATAGTTAAGATGACAGATTCTGCAGTTTCTCACCAGCTCAGGCTTTTAAGAGGTCGGAACATGGTTAAATTCCGTAAGGTGGGGAAGATGGCATACTACTCCCTTGCAGATGAACACGTGATACAGCTCATAAAAATGGAGACAGAACATGCAGAAGAATGAAGAAGAAAACGACACGATGCCTATCTGTTCATGCTGTGATAACAGTTCAAAAGAAGAAAAAAATTCTTTTTGGAAAAAATCCATTTTAATCATGATCACAGGGGCTGTGCTCCTTTTTACAGGTTTCTGTGTTGATTTTTTCACAGGACAGGAACTACTTGCTGAAATCCTTTTCCTGGCAGTTGTGGTGGTTGCAGGTTACGAGATAGTTGAGGAGGCCATCATCGGCTTGATGAACAAAAAGTTCAACATGAACCTTCTCATGATCATTGCTGCAGCTGGCGCATTCATGATAGGTCACGGTGAAGAGGGAGCAACTGTAATCTTGTTGTTCTTTGTTGCAGAATTTTTAGAGGAATATGCAGGTGAGAGAGCCAGAAAATCAGTGGCATCACTCCTGGAACTTGCACCCAAAACAGCGGTGGTGCAGAGGAACAGTAAAAACCTGGAAGTTCATGCACATGAGGTTGAATCTGGTGAGATCGTTGTTGTGAAACCTGGAGATAAAATACCCCTTGACGGCATGGTTTTTAAGGGTGTTTCATCTGTAAACCAGGCCCCAATAACAGGTGAAAGTTTTCCAGTTCCTAAATCTGAAGGTAATGAGGTTTTTGCAGGTACACTGAACCTTGAGGGTTACCTTGAGGTGAAGGTAACAAAAAAATCCGATGAAACCATACTTTCAAGGATCGTAGAGCTTGTGAAGGAGTCCCAGAAGAAAAAGTCCCATATAGAGGTTTTCATTGACAGGTTTGCAGGCTACTACACTCCAACTGTGATACTCCTTGCAGTTGCCGTTGCAATCATTCCCCCATTCCTGCTTGGACTGTCATTTGATGAATGGTTTTACAGGGCACTGGTACTGCTGGTTGTTTCCTGTCCCTGTGCCCTTGTAATATCAACACCTGTATCCATGGTTTCAGCCATAACATCCTCCACAAAAAATGGTGTGCTCATAAAGGGAGCTCAGTACGTTGAAGAAATGAAAAACCTGGAAGTTATGGTATTTGACAAAACTGGAACACTTACAGAGGGTAAAATGGAGGTTACAGACATTAAACCCTTAAACAGTTACTCTGAGGATGAGATTTTACAGGTGGCAGCCTCACTTGAATCAAGATCCAAGCATCCAATTGCAGAACCCATTTTAAGGAAGGCTGAAGATAAAAACGTAGATCTTAAGAATGTTTCCAAGTTCAAATCAATAGCTGGAAAGGGATTAAAAGGTGTAATTGATGGTGAAACATTTTATGCAGGTCAGAAGTCACTTTTCAGGTGTGAAGTTCCAGAAGACATGATAAGGGAACTTGAGGAAAGTGGAAAAACAGGAGTTTTAATTGGTTCCGAAAACAGTATCATGGGTGTAGTTGGTTTAATGGATAAAATAAGGGATGATGCAGCAAATACCATTAAAAATTTGAAATCTCAGGGTATGAAAACTGTGATGCTCACAGGTGACAACGAAAGTACAGCAAAGGCAGTTTCATCCAGTATAGGAATAGACAGGTACTATGCAGGTCTTCTTCCAGAAAACAAGTTGGAGATCCTTGAAGATCTGATGACAGACCATAAACACGTTGGAATGGTTGGAGACGGTGTGAACGATGCTCCTGCCCTTGCAAGGGCCAGTACTGGTATAGCCATGGGTGCTGTAGGCTCTGATGTTGCCATTGAAACTGCTGATGTAGCATTGATGCACGACGACCTTTCAAAGCTCAACTACCTCTTCAAATTAAGTGATAAAACCATGTCTGTTGTTAAACAGAACACCACAGTATCCATACTGATTAAAGGTTCCTTCGCTGTTCTTGCAGTATTCGGTTTTATCACACTGTGGATGGCTGTTGGTATCGGGGATATGGGCCTGAGCCTGGCCGTTATATTGAACTCTCTGCGAATAGGAAACAAAGATGCAGTGCAAGTTTGATGGAAACTACGAAGAGTTACAAGCCCAAAAAAAATTTTTACAAACTCCCAAAAAAACAGGCCCAGAATTGAATAAAAGTGAGATCCAGAGAAGGAAAAGTTGAACAAAAATAAATTAAGAAAACCAAACAATTGAAAAACAATAGAAAAATAGATTCAACATTTGACTTTAAAAACTTTCATTCTTAAGAACTTTCATTCATCTTTTTTAATTAAAAGTATCTCCATTAATTTAAAAAGGAATAGAAATATCTTGCAGAAAAATATGGAAATTTTTAATTAAATTAATGGATCTTTTTTTTAATTTTTTAATTCTTTTTTATTCTCTAATTTTCCTGTCCACATCAATTCATGTCTAAAATTTCAGGTTTCCAACTATCAGCCGTTTCGTTGTTCCGCTATTCCAAAGTCCTGATTTAATCTATGATCTATCTTAATTTTAATCTAACTTACCTTCGATTTTAATCTACCTTTATAACTGGCAACCGCACCTCAGTTAAAAGCTCCTCTTCTTGTACAAGATTGGGATCGTTGAGGTAAACCTCTGTGACCGGCCCCACAATATCGTAGCCGTTTTTAACAGCATAATCTACCACAGCATGAATTACAGGGCCAACTTGAGTGTAAGGTCCTTTGTGCATGGCTGAGAGAACTGTGTGTTCCGGCAGTTCCTTAAAACCAAGTTTATCCTCCTGGGGTATTTCTTCCTCAATTGAAAATCCAATTTCATACTGAAGATTCTCCTCTGGAACATTTTCAGGGCTGTTGAAGTAGGTTCCGTAAACTGTACCCGTCATCTTAAGACCCTTCTTCATGACGAGCTTGCCCACCTCCTGCATGTAATCTGGAATTCTATCGTAACTACCGGTGTAAGGCACGTAGGCCACTTTCATTCCTTCGATCCGTTTTTCCTTTATTTCCATAAACTGTCCTCCAGTAGATACTAAGTCTTCAAGGCTTTAATTAGTTACTATCAAAAACAAGATCTAAGTTACCCTCAAAAAAAAGATCAAAGATTATTAAACCATTAACTAGAAAACCTTTAAAGTCTCTAAAAATCACAAAAAGAGGTAATGAAGATTTAAAAGAATTTAAAATGATTAAATTATGTGATGCTTGGATGTTTATGGGTTTTAAGTGTTATGGTACTGTCTGCAGAGTTTTTCAGCGCCACACTGAAACCTGGTTCAGCTCCAATAACAAGGGTTCCCTTTCCATTTTCCTTGGCAATATTTATAAGTGGGAAAAATTCAATGTTACGTGTCATGAGAGCGATCACGTCTATTGATGGGTTGTGTATAAGTTCAAAGGCATCTACTGCCATATGGACATCTGTTTCTCCTGCAACGATCATTGGTGAGAAACCCTGATTAACCACAGCTTCTATAAGTTTATTCGAAGCATACTGGTTCAGGAAAACCTTACCAACCTTTATGTTTCCATATTCTTCTATTATCTGCCTTACTATGTCAAGATTGCAATCAAATTGCTTTCGAAGCATGTTAGGACCATCCACAAGAAGACCAATGTTAACTCCCTTTGAACTTTTCCTTATTGAAGGCATGTAATTTTTAAATGAATTTAATTTTTTGATATGGGGCATTTTCTCCCTCCATAATTTTTATTTTCAATGTAACTTTTTCATATCATAACTCAACTGTACATTTTTATCATCAACAAACAATAAGTACCTATGCCAACATTACACCCCCATTTATAACAAATTGCACCTTCTAATTTCATCTAAATCAAGTTGTTAAAGCTATAAAAAAAATCTTACACCAATAAAATCGTGAGTAAACTACAGTTAAAAGTAAGATGTTTTTTTCAAAAACTTTATATATAGTGCTGATGAATACCCTAATATATCGTGTTACGATAAAATCGGGTTGCGATAAATTTGGTGTTACTATGGAAACGAAGATCGTGGAAGCCCTCAAATACTGGAATCTTTTAAACAGGACAATTCATTTAAAACATCATGAAACTGCCAGAAAATACAATTTAACACTTGAACAGTTCCATTTATTGCTAGAACTCTACGAACTGGAAGATCTTCCAAGAGGACAATCACCCACAGTTGGAGAGATAGCCAACCGCAGCGGCAACGCACCCCACACTTTATCAGAAAGAATAAAAAGGCTCGAAAAAAAGGGTTTGATTATTAAAATCAAGGATACACGGGATCTTAGAGTGAGCAGGGTTGTTCTCACAGCTCAGGGCAGAGAACTCGTCAAACGTATAAAAAAAGAATCAAGGGACATCTTCTTCTACACTGCACTTGAAAAAATGGATGAAAAATCCCTTGACTGTCTTGTTGAATGTTTCAAAGAGCTATTTAAAGAATTATCCCACTGAAATCAGGTTTTACAGATCATTCCAGTAAGGCACTGATTAGACCAATGATCCCTAAAACCATTTCCATCCAAAAAAAGGCCAGAAATAGTTAGCATCGGGGCGTTGAATGACAGCCATCTATCAAAGTGAAGTTGCAAAAAAATCCTTCAAAAATTGTTTTAGGATCCTGATAATCACTTTAACTGCACTTTTCATGGCAGTGCTGAACACCAACATAGTGAACATTGTCCTTCCAACCACAACACTCTTTTACAATGTTCCTGTTGGACTCTCTCAATGGGTGATCACAGGTTACCAGGTTATCTGCATTATAACACCTTTAATATTCGTTAAACTGTCGGATTACACTGGAAAATCTAAAATGTTCATCATGGGTCTTTTAGTGTTTACTGTAAGTTCAGTTTTGTGTGGAATTTCAACATCACTCTTCAGCTTATAGTCTTCAGGATCATCCAGGCACTTGGAGGATTTTTAATAGACGGCCTTGGATGGAAGTACATCTTCTTTGTTAACTTACCCTAGTGCAGTACTTTTTTTACCTGCTCTAAAATACGTGAAAGTAGAGAAATACCTGAACAAAGAGAGTTAAGGACTCCTTGGGGCCCTGCTTTTCATGCTATCAATTGGGACATTCTTCATGGTCCACGCAAACCTCTATGACTCACCCAATATGAGCTACATCAACGTGGGAGCGTACATCAAAAGTTGGTAATGAGTCTTTTCTATTCATATGGTACTGAAGCAGGTACGGTGCAACCTGTGTTCCACCTGAAAGATGCAAGGTTAAACGTGGAAACTGTCATTCCACTTGGACTCATCATTAAGGAACTGGTGTCAGCAGCTAAAATTTGCTTTTCCTCAAAAAGAAGGAATCATAAAATTGGAATTTAGATCAAGGTGATGGTCACCTGCTGAAACTGGCAGATAACGGTGCAGGCATATCAAAATGGATCGATCCACAAAATACACGAACAATGGGCTTTCAACTTGTAAAAAGCCTTGTAAAACAGTTAAATGGAATTATAAAACTTTATAGGGGTGATGGAACTATATTTACCTGAAGTTCAAGGAATTGAACTACAGGGAGCGATCTTAAAACATTGATCTTACGGGTGTCTGTTCATTCACGAAATTTTGGAGTGAATCATTTTAGAGTAATGTTTCATGATCTGGATGCTCATTTTCCTACATACGCTCCAATTACCCCAAAAACAAATCCTGCACCGCCTATTGAAAGTCCGAGGGAAAAAATGCCCAAGGTGTTCCAGTTGCTGAAACCCACCGGAGTGCCTTGAAGTAAAATTCCCACAAGAAGCATGGTAAAACTCGAGCCAATGCCACTTACCCCTCCATTTATGATGTAGTTTTCACTATTTCTGGCAGTGCATGATGCTATGAATCCTGCCACAACGTTTGAAGTTAAAATCCCAGGCCCTGAAAAGTTGAAGTAAGCTGCAACTACGGAAAAAAATGCTCCTCCCATGGTTCCCATAAGAATAGCAGATGCATCGTATTCAACCATGTAAGTAGTATGTTGCTTAAACAAAAAGAAACTTATGAAACTGGGACAAAAACTAAATATAGATAAAAAAAGAATATAGGTAAAAAATGTATTAATACATGTTTTACAGTTTGGATGTCAATTAATAACCTGAAAGTCTTGTTTTTGAGGCAGCATTACCTTAACATCAGAGGGATGTAGATTGGATATTTTAGATACATGATTAATAGTTAATACAGAGTAAGTTAAATTATTTTAATTCAGTATATTTTTACAAGTATCTACAATAAGTATCTACAATAAAATTCATGAAGAAGGCTAAAAAATTCTTTTAACAAGTAAAAAGAGAGAATTCAACCTAATCTATTAAAATGGTGTCATGATGCAGGAAAGGATAGTAAAAAAGACTGGAAAAAAGGTTTCAGTGCTGGGTTTTGGTGCAATGAGACTTCCAACCAAAAACGGCAGGATCGATAGGGAAAAGGCAAAAAAAGAGATATACTATGCAATAGATCATGGAGTGAACTTCATTGACACTGCAGCACCCTACCATGGAGGTTCAAGTGAATCGTTTTTGGGAGAGGTACTTTCTGGTGAGTACAGGAACAAAGTAAACATCTCAACCAAGATGCCACAGTGGTCCGTTAAAAAGTACGAGGACATGGAGAACATCCTGAATAAACAGCTTGAAAAGCTTCAAACAGAATGCATCGACTACTACTTCGTACACAACCTTGGTAAAAACAGCTACATAAAGCTGGAGAAACTGGGACTTTCAAAGTTTTTGGACAGGGCCAAGAAGACTGGGAAAATAAAATACGCTGGTTTTTCATTCCACGACAACAAGGAAGCATTTAAGGAAATAGTGGATTCCTACGACTGGGACGTCTGCATGATACAGTACAACTACATGGACGAGAACAACCAGGCTGGAAGGGAAGGCCTTGAATACGCTGCATCCAAAGGATTGGGAGTCTTCATAATGGAACCACTCAAGGGAGGACGCCTTGCAGGAGAAGTGCCAGAGAAGGCTGCCAGAGTATGGGACAGATCCAAGGTTAAAAGGAGTCCTGCCAACTGGGCTTTAAGGTGGGTTCTGAACCATCCTGAAGTTACATGCGTTCTCTCAGGGATGGGTAGCCACAGGGAACTTGTTGAAAACCTGGAGGTTGCAGATGAAGTTCAACCCAACTCCCTCACAGACTCCGAACTTGAACTTTACAATGAAGTTAGGGAAGTTTACAGAGCCCTTACAAAGATTGACTGCACAGGCTGTGGTTACTGCATGCCCTGCCCTGCAGGAGTGAATATTCCAGGATGTTTCGAGTACTACAACAACAAGTACATGTTCCACGACAGAACAGCTTCAATCTCATACCTGACACAAATTGGGGGAATTGTAAGTGGCAAGGAAACTCAAGCTGGACTTTGTATTAACTGTGGCAAATGTGTAAGGGCATGTCCACAGAAACTGGACATTCCAACGCTTTTGAAGGAGGTCTCCCGCGAACTTGAGGGTCATGGCTTCAAGTACAAGGTAAAAATTGGAAGAACCATTATAATGCCCCTCTTTGACCTTTTTATATCCTTAAACTACAGGTTTTCAAGGAGATCTTCTAAAAAAGAATAAATAACACGTAAAAGAACTTTTTTAACGTGTTCATCACTTCATGAACTATTTTAAAAGTTAATTTATTTGAAACCTAACTTAGATTTGAAACTTAAATTATTGAAAGTTAACTTACTTTTTTATTTTTTTAACATGTTTCATTAAACATTTCAGCAACATGTGAAAACTTTCCACTTTATAAACTTAATTTACCTTACTCAAATTCTTTTTTATGATTTTTAAAGCTCCTTTTCACTTAATTGATTGAATATTAATAAGTCCCATATAAATTTAATAGATCTTTAAGCATTGGAAAGTAGCTTCTTATTCTGTAAAATTTTTTACACTTGAAGTGCATGTCTTAAATAATAATGTGAGGTTAAGGAAAAAAATTTTGTTAGATATTAACTACAGGAAACTGAACCTCTATTAAAAGTTCGCCTTCTGGAATCTCATATGGATTGTTGAGGTAAATTTCAGTTACAGGTCCAACAATCTGGAGTTTATTTTCTGCTGCATACCTGAATAGGTCGCTGTACACTGATGCAGCTTCACCGTAGGGTCCTTTACACCGTATAAAAGCTTTTTGATGTTTTTTTATGGTTTTTAATTCTATTTGCATCTTGATACCTCTAAAAAAAATAGTTAGCACGTTGTGGGGGCACCGTGCTTGTTTTCTAGTTTAATCCCAGAGGTTTTATAGTTTATGAGAGAGCAGATGATAAGTTTAGGGTATTTATTAACTGAATTTTAAGTGTATGAATCATTAATGGCTCAGATTTTATTTTCATTTGAGATTTACATGCAATCATCATTTAAGCCACTCCTTAAGCTTCCCAGCCACAGCTTCAAAGGTCGCCTCAAGCGTGTAAATATCATGAAGTGCTCCTTCTATCTCCACTGCAGGAAAACCCTTGGATTCTAGTTCTCTGCAGCGGGCCAGTATGTCTGGCATATCGCCTGAGGCATGAACAATTAGGGAATTCTCTTTTTCAAAGTTTTCTGAAGGTAAATTAACCATTAACTCAAAGAGTGTTCCGAAAACTGGTTCCCTCACGCGGTAGTACCTTCGATCCCTTAATTTTTCCCGGGTTTCCAGGCGGAATTCCCTGCCGAGTGCTGGTGATATTCCAACCTTGTAGTCTGCACTGTTTGCAAACAAGCCACCCTCCAATGGAGTGACCTACGGCTACAACCTTCTCAAACTGCCTGCGGTATTCCAGAGCAGCTTCAAGGTCCTGAAGAACCTTCACATCAAAGGGCATCTGGTTTTCTCGGTGACCGCCAAGGTCAATTGCACGGTATAGGGAAATTAATTGCTGCTAAATTAAAAAGTTGAGAGTTATTATGAAATGTTTTCTATATATCTTCTCGTATAAAACGGATTTTAAGTGTTACAATATATATTATAGAGTTTATAAACGTGCATACTGACGAAATCATCGAGCACCCTTTCTAGCTAAGTTAATCCCCACAAAAAGAGCATTATTACATGTTAAAATAAGAGTTGGAATAAAAATACGCCGGGACTGGGATTTGAACCCAGGAGGAGTGGAACTCCACAGGATCTCAAGTCCTGCGCCTTCCCTGGCTAGGCTATCCCGGCATGGGACAAAAAAAAGATTAAGCTAAATTAGCTTTTAAGTTCAATTTCTATACTCACGTTATCTGGTACATTAACCTTCATAACCTGACGCATTGCACGTTCATCGGCCTCAATTCCGACCAGCCTTTTGTGAATTCGCAGTTCCCATCTTTCCCATGTGGCTTTTCCTTCTCCATCTGGGGATTTTCGGGTTGGTACTACAAGTTTTTTGGTTGGTAAAGGTATTGGTCCTGACAAATCTACGCCTGTTCTCTCTGCTATTCTTTTAAGCTGGTCGCACACGTATGCAAGTTTCTTTGGGTCTGTACCTGTGAGTTTTATTCTGGCTTTGTGCATTCAAATCCTCCGTGTAAAAATAAAAGGAAGGTAATTAATTATTAATACCCTCTAAGTTTCATATTTATTTTGCTGGTACGAGGTCGATACATACTCCAGCAGCCACGGTCTGACCCATATCACGGATAGCGAATCTTCCCATGTGTGGAATTTCTTTGATCTTCTCGATTACCATTGGTTTTGTTGGTTTAACTACAACGTATGCTGCGTCACCAGTTTTGAGGAAGTCTGGATTTTCTTCTTTGACCTGACCTGTTGCAGGGTCCAGTTTTTTCTGGAGCTCCATGAAGGTGCATGCAACCTGTGCTGTGTGGCAGTGGAACACCGGTGTGTATCCTACTGTGATAACACCTGGATGCTGTAACACAACGATCTGTGCTGTGAATTCTTTTGCAACTGTTGGTGCGCTTGTACTGTGTCCTGCGACATCTCCTCTTTTTATGTCGTTTTTACCGACACCCCTAACGTTGAAACCTACATTGTCACCAGGTTCTGCCTGTTCGAGTACCTCATGGTGCATCTCTATGGATTTTACTTCTCCACTTACTCCTGCAGGTTCAAAGGTCACGTTGTCAGCTTTCTTCATTATTCCTGTTTCTACCCTTCCAACTGGAACTGTTCCCACACCAGTGATGGAGTAAACATCCTGAACTGGTACCCTGAGTGGTAGTTTTGTTGGTTTGTCCGGTGCTTTAAGGTCACCGAGTGAGTCAACCAGTGAAGGTCCCTTGTACCATGGGGTGTTTTCACTTTTCTTGGTTATGTTGTCTCCTTCAAATGCAGAAATTGGTATGAATTTAACCTCTGATGGTTTGTATCCAACTGTTTTGATGAGTGCTGAAACCTGATCTTTGAGTTCGTTGAATTTTTTCTCATCGTACTTTACAAGGTCCATCTTGTTGATGGCAACGATTAACTGTCCAATACCAAGTGTTCTTGAAAGAAATACGTGTTCCTTTGTCTGTGGCATGATACCGTCGTCTATTGCAACAACGAGCACACCTGCATCTGCCTGGGATGCTCCAGTGATCATGTTTTTAACGAAGTCCCTGTGACCGGGACAGTCCACAATTGTGAACTCATATTTTGGTGTTTCGAATTTTGCGTGGGCGAGGTCAATTGTAACTCCTCTTTCCCTTTCTTCGGTCAGTTTGTCCATGACGAACCTGTACTTGTTTTCGCCCTGTGCAAGCTGCTGCTCTGCGATTGCTCCTGACTGGAGAAGTAAGTGTCCAACAAGTGTTGATTTACCATGGTCTACGTGTCCAATAAACGCTAAGTTCATGTGTTCTTTTGCTTTAGCCATAAATTATACCTCCATTAAAGATTGCGTAGCGTGTTAGCAATTAGTCTAAACAACGTGCTTTAACGTCCTCTATCATCTATTATATCTAAATATCATTTCATTATATTTAATCTTTTATTTAACCATTAGCTCAGGTAATGGTCTGGGCCATATGGTTCTGGACTTAATCCTTTTCTAGCCCTTATCTCTTTTATAATTTTTCTTTGAAGTTCATTTGGGAGTCTTTCAAATCCTGCGTTTTCAGTTGACCATAAACATCTACCTTCTGCCGCGGATCTTATGTCTCCTGCAAATCCGAACATTTCAGCAACGGGTACTGTTGATTCCACTATTGCCATGTCTCCTTCCTGGGACATGTCCACTATCTGTCCTCTTCTGTTCTGGATCTCCCTTGTTGCTGCACCCATATAGTCTTGTGGAACGTTGATAAATACTTTTTGTATTGGTTCAAGGAGTGTTGGTTTTGCCATCATGATACCACCGTAAACAGCCTTCCTTATAGCTGGCAGTACCTGTGCTGGACCCCTGTGAACTGCATCTTCGTGTATTTTAGCATCTTTAAGTGATACTTTAAGTCCCATGACTTTTTCTCTTGCTATTGGGCCGTCGTCAAGTGCACTTTCAAATCCTTCAATTAGAAGTTCCTTTATCTCATCCAGGTACTGGATACCACGGGTCATGTTGATGAAGAGTGATCTCTTGTAAACATCCCATACTTTTTTTGCCTCGTCCTTAGGGAGTCCGTATTCTGTGAAGGTTGAAGCCTGTGATTTTCCTTTAACTTTACCTTCTTTAATGTCTCCTTTCTGTATGGCATCAAAGACTGTTTTGTCAAGTGGTTCAATTTCAACGTAGAACTTGTTGTGTTTGTTTGGTGATTTTCCTTCAACAGGTCCTGCCTTTGTTGTTACTGTTTCCCTGTAAACAACGATCGGTTCCGAGGTTTCGATCTCCACACCCTTCTCGTTGATCCTGTAGGCTATGATCTCAAGGTGAAGTTCACCCATACCAGATATGAGGTGTTCACCTGTTTCCTCGTTGATCTCAACTCTTACAGTTGGATCTTCCTTTCCAACCTGTCTTAAAACTTCTATGAGTTTTGGAAGGTCCTTGGTGTTTTTAGCTTCAACTGCAACCGTAACAACAGGCTCGGATATGTGTTCAATGCTCTCAAACGGACTGATCTTCGTTCCGTAGCTGGTCACTGTTTCACCGGCAACAGCATTTTTTGCACCTGTTATTGCCACAATGTTTCCTGCAGGAACCTGATCCGTGTTGATACGTTCTGGGCCCATGTAAATTCCGACCTGCTGGATTCTGGCTTTTCCCATGGATCCCACAAAGTATATCTCTGTTCCTTTTTCTATGGTTCCACCGTAAACCCTTCCTGTTGCAATTTCACCTGCATGTTTGTCTATGCTCACGTTTGTGACCATGACAGCCAGTGGTGAATTTGGGTCTGTGTGTACCATACCCTGTCCCTCAACGGTGTCAATGTCACCGGACCAGATGTTTGGCACCCTGTACTTCTGGGATACCTTTGGACTTGGAAGGTGTTCAACAACCATTCCTAAAAGAACATCATTAAGTGGAGCTTTTTTTGCCAGCTCATCCTGTTTATCGTTTTTACAGTACTCGTAAATATCCTTGAAGTTTATACCTGTTTTCTGCATGAGTGGAACGTTTATTGCCCAGTTGTGATATGCTGAACCAAATGCAACACTTCCATCCTCAACTTTGACAGGCCATTCTTCCTTGAACTGTTCTGGAGCCATGGACCTTATGAGCTTGTTTGCGTTGGCTATTATTTTGAAGAATCTCTGTTGTAACTCGTCTCCACCAAGTTTTAACTCGTTTATGAGACGGTCCACCTTGTTTATGAAAAGTACTGGGCGAACGTTCTCTTTGAGTGCCTGGCGCAGAACTGTTTCTGTCTGCGGCATGATTCCTTCAACTGCACATACAACTACAACTGCACCGTCAACTGCTCTCATTGCCCTTGTAACGTCTCCACCGAAGTCAACGTGCCCTGGGGTGTCTATGAGGTTTATCAGGTACTCGTGATCTTTGAACTTGTGAACCATTGAAACGTTTGCTGCATCAATTGTTATTCCTCTTGCTTGTTCCTGTTCATCAAAATCCAGGAAACGCTGATCTCCTGCAAGTTCTTCAGATATCATGCCAGCTCCTGCAAGCAGGTTGTCGGATAACGTGGTTTTTCCGTGGTCAATGTGGGCCACTATACCTATGTTCCTGATGTACTCTGGCTGGTACATCAAATCCTTAATCTTTTCAATCATCTTAGTACGTCTACTCACCAAAATCACCTAAAAATTATAGAAAATCCGTTTTTAATTCCTTTTAAAGAAGTTAATGAAAATGAACTGTCTCAGGAATTAGTGTGCGGATCTTGCAACTCTCTCTTTTTCTTCCTTCTTCTGGATTGCGAAACTTCTGTTATCATACTCAGATGCAAACAGGAGTTCATCTGCTAGGCATTCTGCTGCTGATCGTTTCCTTTTGAATGCTGACTGGAGAGATCCTCTTGTTATGAAACCAACCGCAAGGTCAATTCTCCTTTGAGGTGCTATGTCCACTGCAACCTGGTATCCTATTCCACCGTACTTGATCCTTGTTGTTTCTTCCCTTGGAGCTGTGTTTTCAACTGCTTTAACAAGCACCTGTACAGGATTCTTTTTCGCGCGTTTGTTTATAATATCGAATGCATCTTGAACTATGTTATAAGCCTTGTTCTTCTTTCCTGAGTTTCTCTGTGTTCTCATGATTTTATTCATGAGTCTTTCAACTATGGAAACTTTTGATTTTGCGAACTGTCTTTTAACATGTCTTCCGAGGGTGTGGGGAACCAATATCTCATCCAAGCAGATGTAGTTAACAAGACCCAGGTCATCCACCTTTACCTCTTCTAAATCCCATTTATCGAAGACCTTAAAACTCATGTAACTACCTCACTTATCTCACTGGTTTTTCAATTTTGCCTTTAACCATTTCTTCTAATGCTACGTTGTTAACCTTTGTAACCTTCCACCTGACACCAGGTATGTCACCCTTGGATCTTCCGGATGGTCCTCCAATTCCCTCGATCATGACCTCGTCATGTTCATCGATGAAACCGATTGCACCGTCTCCTGGGGCAAAAGCTGTTAACTGTTTACCATTTTTGATAAGCTGGACACGTACACATTTCCTTATAGCAGAGTTAGGCTGTTTTGCTTCTATACCCACTTTTTCGATGACAATTCCTCTTGCTTGGGGTGCTCCTTCCAAGGGGTCAGCTTTAACATCTAAACCCATCTCTTTCCTTTTGTAATGAGTGTCCTTCCATCTAAAATTCTGTCTATTTTTTTTAAGCTTGCTTGCTGCAAAAAGTCCTGGCAAATGAAATTCCTCCTTGATAATCACGTATACAATCAGATTTAACCATTTGTAATGTAATGGAATTACTATAACATGTAATAACTATGTGATAACGTGCATTCATACTGTAATTTACTGCAATTCGTTTATTGCAATTCATTAATGCGTAATTCATTAATGCACATCTGTAAGAGTATGAATTCACCCTTACTCTGCTGTGGCTTTTTATGGAATATCCAGTTATGTGGATGTACCAGTAAAAGTTTGATATTTAAATCTGAATGTTTGATCTTTTAATAGATTTTTTGAATAGTTAATCTTTCTTTTTATTTTATAATAATGTTATTTATATTGTGCTGTCTCTTAGCTAAGAGCCTTGCTCTTTCAATGTTCTGACCACCTTTTCCAATGGCGGTTCTTTTATTCCTTGAATCAGTTTCAATGGTGGCAATTTTTTCCCCGTTTTCCTTCTGAAGTATCCTTATACTCCTGATCTTGGCAGGGGCCATGAGATTGCCTATAAATTCCACAGGGTCATCGGAGTGTTCTATTACTTCAACTCCCTTATCAATGGTTTTCTGAAATTTAGTTACAGTGCTTCCTCTTTTTCCAATTGCAAGACCCATGTCTCCTTTTTTAACAAGGAAAGTTACTTTTCCATGCTCATCGTCCACTATACAGTCTTTGACCATGGCTCCGGTCATGTTCTCAAAGAGCGCTATGTACCTTATTTCGTGGGTTGTAAATTTGATAGTCACGAAAATTACCCCATAACTTCTAATATTGTAGAGTCACCAGGATCCTTTATTATAAGTGTAGCGACTGTATAAGGTCTACCACACACGGATCCAAGCTCCACGCTTGTTCCTTCATAAGCGTAAACAGGGACATCTGATAATTTTGAGTAATGCTCAACATCTTCTGCTATGTCTTTAGGACAGTTTTTTGCAACGATCACGAGCTTTCCTTTACCAAGTTTTAGTGCCTGAAGGGATTTATCAGATCCAAGTGTGACACTCCCGGTGTCTACAGCTACTCTTATTCCTCTATCTATATCCATCTACTTCCTTCCTCCTATTTTTTTATCTTTCATAACGACACCAACAGATCCTGTTCCCAGTGGTATTGGCTGTCCTACTATAATATTTTCAATGATACCTGTGAGATGATCAATTTCACCCCTAATGCTAGCCCTTAGAAGGTGCTTACCTGTTTCCTCGAAAGATGCTCTTGCAAGAACACTTGCCTTTTCACCGCTTATACCGTGTCTTCCTATGGATTTCACGATACCATCTGATGTCATCATATCTGCAACAAGCATGATGTGCCTCACATCAACTGTGAGACCCTGTTCTTCCATTGTGCTCTGTGCTTCATGTATGATTGAGTTTCGAGCGGCCTCAATTCCAAGCACTTTTTCTACTTCATGTATATCATTCGTGGTTGTTCTTACTTTATCAACGCCTTCCATCTTGAGGACGGCCCCAAGATTTGAACCTTCAGTATGTATAGCCCATTCTGTACCTTCTTTTCTAATAACGACCTTTCCAATGTTTTTAACACCGCTTATCTGAAGATCGCGAACTTTATCAGCTAGAAGTCTCAATTCTCTTATAGCATGTTTAGATTCAGAAATCGTAGGTTCAAAACTTAGTACATTTTTATCTATTTCTACCTTCTTAAAAGCTTTTTCTATCTTCCCTATTATTTCGTCATGATCAAGCCTTTTATCCTTTATTTTATCCTCATCGATCTCAACAGTTATGCTCATACTGGCATAGTTAACGCTGAAATCTGCTAAAACATCACTAAGAATGATTTTACCAATTCTGTTAGCTATTGTTCGAACGAACTCTTCATCTGCGCCGTAATCTTCCTCAAAGTAGATTGCCATGGTTGGGGTTGATATCTTCTTCCTGGCATCAACGATCTCAATGAGACGTGGCAGTCCCAGTGTAACGTTGAGCTCTGCAACACCTGCGTAGTGGAATGTACGCATGGTCATCTGTGTACCAGGCTCTCCAACAGATTGAGCTGCAACCGTACCAACTGCTTCTCCCTGTTCAACCTTTGCACGTTGATACGCCTTTTTTATTTCTTTAACAAGCTCATCAAGCTCATCATCACTGAGATCACGCCTCTCTGCAGCTTCAGCTATCTCATAAATGAGCTTTTCAGGAAACTTAGCTCTTTTTTTCTTAACAACCTTTTCTACTCTCTCAACATCCACAAAATCACCCGGTTCCACTTTCATTCCCTTTTATTAAAGTTAAATTATTTAATTGAACAATGAATTTTGAATAAGAAAATTATTTTGAACAATAAATGTAAATTGAATAGTAAATCCAGGGTTATTTAGCCTTGGATTTTATTCTCATCTCATCTATCATACGGTCTATGTCCGCAACTTTACCATAGTCACTTTTGGCTGGGTCAATTCCATCTTCACCGTAGCGTGTCTGGACCACAATTCCCCTGTTGTCGCGTACTGTTCCATCTGCTTTAACGTTCAGATCCTGGAGTGCGTTTACAAGTCTTCTCTGCATGTAACCGGACTGAGCTGTACGTATAGCTGTGTCCACAAGACCTTCCCTACCACCCATGGCGTGGAAGAAAAATTCAATTGGATCCAATCCTTTCTTGTAACTTGAGTGCACAAAACCACTTGCTTTAGCACCGAGTTCTCCTTCATGGAAGTGTGGAAGAGTTCTTTTACTATAACCCCTTTCTATACGTCCACCACGAACAGACTGCTGACCCACACAAGCCGCAATCTGAGTTAAATTCAACATAGAACCCCTAGCACCGGTAAGTGCCATTATAACTGCATGGTTATCCATTCCGAAGTAGCTTTCAGCTATTTCACCGGACTTATCCCTGGATTCACCAAGCACCTGCATAACCTTCATCTCAAGAGTTTCCCTAAGACTCCTGCCAGGCAGTGCCTCAAGCTCTTCATTATGATAAGCTGCAATAAGATTCTCAACCTTCCGCTCAGCATTCTCAAGCAGTTCCTCAATACGATCCTTAGCCTCCTGAGGTATTTCCTCATCTGCAGTACTTGTGGTGAAACCACGCTTCATAATACCGTATATTGCAAGCTTCGTGGATGAGTCAAGGAACTGTCTTGCTGCATCTGTACCGTACTCCTTAACTATAGAATCCAGGATCTTACCAGAAAACGCACCATAAGCCTTTTCGTCAATAGCACCAGTCTTAAGCTCACCATTCTCTATAACAACATAAGCATCATTTTTACATTCCTGTTTCAGGCATTCATCACACTTTCTGCATATCTCTGCCTTGTAAACCATGTTAAGATCCTTTGGAAGAAGTAGGCTGAAGATCTCCTTACCAGTCCAGTCCCTACCTTTAGACTTTGGAAGAGGCATCCTAGCACGTTTAACCATCTGGAACACATCCTCCTCCGAAAACTCAGATCCCAACCTTGTGAGAAGATAAGCTCCAGATATATGGTCGTGTATTCCACCAATGATGGGTCCACCAAACCTTGGAGACAGTATATGCTCCTGAACCCTCATTAACGATTTAGCCTCTGCACGAGACTCCTCAGTCTGGAAGATGTGCATGTTCATTTCGTCACCGTCGAAGTCAGCGTTGTAAGGAGGACAGACACAGAGGTTTAGCCTGAAGGTTTTGTAAGGGAGCACCTTTACCTCATGGGCCATCATGGACATCCTGTGAAGTGAAGGCTGCCTGTTGAACAGAACTACGTCCCCGTCAATTAAGTGTCTCTCAACAACGAAACCAGGTTCCAATTTTTCAACAATGGCATCCTTGGTTTCATCGTAAACCCTTATCTTCCGAGCATCAGGTCTTATTACGTAGTTTGCTCCGGGGTGTTTGTTTGGGCCGTTCATTATGTACTCTTTCATTTTCTCCATGTTCCACTCCGTTACACGGATGGGCACAGTTACTTCCCGGGCTATCATCTCTGGAACTCCGACCTCGTTTATGCTGATGTTTGGGTCCGGGGATATAACTGTTCTGGCAGAGAAGTTAACCCTTTTACCTGAAAGGTTGCTTCTGAAACGTCCCTCTTTACCTTTAAGACGCTGAGCAAGTGTCTTAAGTGGTCTTCCAGACCTATGCCTTGCTGGTGGAACTCCAGATGCTTCATTATCAAAATAAGTGGTTACATGGTACTGCAGAAGCTCCCAGAGATCTTCAACAATGAGCTGCGGTGCTCCAGCTTCCATGTTCTCCTTCAACCTCTGGTTTATACGCAAAATATCAACGAGCTTATGTGTCAAGTCATCCTCTGACCTTTCCCCAGTTTCGAGTGTGATTGAAGGTCTTACAGTAACTGGTGGAACGGGTAGAACAGTTAAAACCATCCATTCAGGCCTTGCAACCTCAGGATTTACACCAATATACATATAATCATCCTCAGGTATGTTCTCAAGGCGTTCCCTCACCTCACTCGCAGTTAACTTGTAGTTACCCTCAACAATGGAAACAGGCTTGTCTATTTTAACATCTTCCTGCTCAGTTTCACAGTGAGGACACTTATCCCTACGCGCAACATTGTAAATCTCCTTTATAACAGGAGTTATGGTTACACCATTCTCTAAACGGAGCTCTATCCTGTTTTTATAGTCTAACTTCTCGCTCTCTGTGAGAAGAACCTTCCCACATTCTTTACAGGTTGATCTTAATATCTTATGAATCGTATCTGCAAAACCCACATGTATAACAGGCCTTGCAAGGTTTATATGTCCAAAATGTCCCTGACAATCTCCACCCTTGGATCCACAGGACCTGCACCTGAGTCCAGGATCAATGACTCCCAACCTTGGGTCCATGAGCCCACCCTCAATTGGATAACCATCCTCATCATAGGTATCAGGAGTCACTATCTTTGTAACAGACATTTTCCTTATATTTTCAGGAGACATCAAACCAAAGTTTATCTGGGAAACCTTCTTTAAAATTCCTTTCAAGCTCACTCTCTCCTTTATCTACTCTTTATTTATCATATTCAATCCACGACTTATGTTCCACAAGCTTGTTATGTCGCCAGTTTCGTGTCCCTATGGATTAGTTCACGTCCCTTGTACATGTAATCCTCGTACGAAACCTCTATGCTTTGTCTTCAAGAACCAATTTTGGGAATATGCAAAGGCTCTTGAGTTCGTCTAGTAAAAGTTTGAATGCATATGAAATTTCAACTGGGAATGTTTCAGAATCTCCACAGATTGAACAGTACTTTTTGTCCCTTATTCTATCGTAGATAGCGATCATTCCACATTCTCCACACACTATGGCTTCATACTTGTCAGATTCATCAAGAAGCCTCTCTTTAAGTGCTAAAGCTGCTCCATGAGCTATCAAGCAGTCCCTTTCCATTTCACCAAATCTTAAACCGCCTTCTCTGGCTCTTCCTTCTGTTGGCTGGCGTGTGAGTACCTGTACAGGTCCTCTTGACCTTGCATAAACCTTATCTGAGGTCATGTGGTGCAGTTTCTGGTAGAAAGCAACTCCCATAAATATTTCAGCTTCCACCCTTTCACCTGTTATTCCATTGTAAAGTGATTCACGACCTGCTGTTTCAAATCCGTTCTTTTTTAGAAGTTCCATTATTTCTTCTTCTTGTTCCCCTCCAAATGGCGTACCATCCATTCGTTTACCTTCCATGGCACCTGCTTTACCAGCAAGCATCTCAAGCACCTGTCCAACAGACATCCTTGATGGAATAGCGTGTGGGTTTACTATAAGATCAGGAACAACTCCATCACCAGTGAATGGCATATTCTCCTGTGAAACTATGAGTCCAACAACACCCTTCTGACCATGCCTTGATGCAAATTTATCACCAAATTCTGGCTGTCTTTGATCTCTAACCCGTATCTTGGCAAGTTTACTTCCCTCAACCGTTTCTGTGAGTATCACAGCATCCACAACACCGTGTTCACCATGTCTCACCGTAACCGAAGTTTCACGCCTTCTCTCTGCAACGGTTCCAAATTCATCTATTTCTTCAAGGAAACGTGGTGGTGAAGTTTTACCTATGAGAACATCACCAGATTTTACCTTAACTTCAGGGTTAACAATTCCATCCTCATCCAGATGTTTGTAAACCTCATCTGACCTGTAACCTCGAACTATGTTTTCTGGTACCTCAAACTTGTCTTCCTGCCCTCCAGGGTAACGTCTCTCAGATGCCTCGTAGGATCTGAAAAATGAGGATCTTGCAAGTCCCCTCTCAAGGGAGGCCTTGTTCAGTATGAGGGCATCTTCCATGTTGTAACCCTCGTAGGACATAACAGCCACAACGAAGTTCTGACCTGAAGGTCTTTTATCGTACTTGGTGGCATCTATACTTCTTGTTTTAACCAGTGGAACTTGAGGCTGGTGCAGAAGGTGTGCACGCGTATCAGTTCTCATGTTGTAATTTGAAACGTAAAGACCCAGAGCCTGTTTGGTCATACCTGCTTCCATGGTGTTCCTTGGTGAGGAGTTGTGGTTTGCAAATGGTATGATACCGGCACAGATTCCAAGCATGGTTGATGGATCCAGTTCAAGATGGGTGTGACTTTCTGTAAGTTCATCCTCAAACATGGCTATGTATGCATTTTCCTCTTCTTCTGCATCTAAATATTCAATTATTCCTGCATCTACAAGTCCATTCCAGTCCAGTTCGCCATCTTCCACTTTTTTGATGTGTTCCTCAGTGAGTTTTGATTTACCATCTTCCACAACAATGAGAGGTCTTCTGGTTCTTCCAGGATCTGTGAATATGTAGATCTCATCTGTGTCAGGGTAGTAGGTTATGTTGGCCTCATGGGAAACCTCTCCAGCCCTTCGTTTTTGCCTTATGGCTTCAACAAAGCCTATTGGATCATCACAGGTCCCGATGATCTTACCATTAATATATATCTTGGATTTTTTCACAAATTTGCCCCCAATAACGGATTCGAGGATATTAAATGTCCCCAACCCTTATAATACTCCATAGTTAACGTATGATTAAATCCCAAAGTAAGGGTTGTTAAAGAGCAACAACACTTTATCACATTATATAGGATTTATATAGGATTTAAAACTCCCATCTTTTTGATTACAGCTTCAAGCTCCTCTGGATCTGAACCTTCAGATATCTTTGCAAGTATTGCAAGGTTCTTAACCAGTCCACAGTTTGGTCCCTCTGGTGTTTCGTTTGGACATATCTTTCCAAATTGTGTTGGATGCAGGTCACGAGCCTCAAAGTGAGGTTGGCTTCTTGAAAGTGGTGATACAACCCTTTTAAGGTGTGAAAGTGTTCCCATGTAACTTGTTCTGTCGAGCAGCTGGCTCACACCAGCACGTCCTCCAACCCAGTTTCCTGTGGCTATTGCATGTTTTATGTTCTCAGTTAGAACATCGGAACGTACAGCCTGTTTTACAGATGGTTCCTTTCCTCTTGCAAGACTTCTTTCAAGTTGGTAAGTCATGTCCCTTGTTAAACTTGTAAATGCAACCCTGAAAAGGTCTTCCATCAGGTCTCCAGAAACTCTAAGCCTTTTGTTAGCGTAGTGATCCTTATCGTGCGGTTCCCTCTTGTCAAATATCACTTGTAAGAGCATTTCAGTCATTTCAGCAAGATAAGTAGCTTTTTCAGCTCTTTTCTCAGGTTCAACACCTATATGTGGCAGTAAATATCTGTCAATTACATCTTCTGCCCTTTTTATCCTGTACTCTTCCGTCATTCCCTTTGCAACCCTGTTTCCAATGTACTTAATTGCATCGTACTGAGTTGTTATTTCAGAAGTCTGGATATCATCTATAAGGATGAACTGAACATCATCTTTCTCTGAAACGCTTGTAACAAGATCTTTATCTGTTTCAAGTCCCAATGCCCTTAAGAGAACAACGAGTGGTATTTCCCCAGGTACGTAAGGGAATGATATTCTTAAAAAAACGCCTTTTTTACGTGGTTTCCTATATTCAAGTGTTATACGAGCTCTGAATCCGCTTTTTATTGATGTTACAATGGCTCGGGCACGTCTATCCTCTTTTTCACCTATACGTTCCAAGATGATTTTGTTGGGTGCTATTTCCTCCATGGTCACAATAACTCTTTCTGAACCGTTTACTATGAAGTATCCTCCAGGATCCTGTGGATCTTCACCCTTATCTTCAAGTTCAGCTTCGTCAAGTCCATTGAGGTGACATATGTTGGATTTAAGCATCACTGGCAATTCGCCAATGTAAACCTTTTCCATTTCTGGCTCTTCCTCTTCATCTCCCTTTACAAGGGCCATGTCAAGGTACATATGGGCAGAATATGTCAGGTTTCGCAGTCTTGCCTCTGTAGGATATACTTTACTTTTTGATCCGTCTGCTTCCTTGATGAATGGTTTTCTGATCTCCAGTTTTCCTGTTTTTATAGTATACTTGCCTTGTTCAAGGACTATGGGGTCGGTTATGTCAATTATGTCTTGTATACGATGGTCTACAAAATCATTGTAGGATTTGATGTGATGGTCCACCAAGTTGTATTCATCAAAAAATGCATCAACCAGTTCCCATGCATTTTTTACCATTAAACTCCTCCAAAAAACAATTAAATATATTTCAATTAGTTTGGTACTAATCTAACACTAAACGATAGGTAACAAATTTTCCAGCAGTGTGGCTTTTACGAGTGATTTTCAAAATATCCCCTGGTTTAGCCTCAATAGCTTTAACAACAGGGTCGTCAGCTTTTATTTTAGGAAGCTGTTCTTTATGGATATCTAACTCTTTAAGCACTTTTTTAATTTCTGTTTTCGACAAAATAGTATGATCTGGAACCAATTTGTGTTTCAAGATATCTTTTTTCACAATTTATCCTCCAGTTAAAAATCAAGAACGGGCCCGACGGGAATTGAACCCGCGGCCACCTGGTTAAAAGCCAGGCGCTCTCCCAGACTGAGCTACGGGCCCCTTATACAAACGCCCTGGCCGGGATTTGAACCCGAGTCGCAGGCTCGACAGGCCTGCATGATAGCCCCTACACCACCAGGGCAGCTCTTCATGTCATAAGAATGAGAGTATAATGGGGTATGCCTATGCACCTATATATAGTTTTCCTCTATCATACGGTAGATTTTAGTACTATATAAACCTTTGTATAACCTTTGTATTTGAGAAAGGTTAGTTTTCAATATGATGAAAAGCCATATTATCACAGAGAAGATTCTTCATACGAATTTCTCGTGTTTAACAGCCAGTTATCAAAATCCCGCCTGCCGGACTTGAACCAGCAACCCTCGGATCTACAGTCCGATGCTCTGCCAAATTGAGCTAAGGCGGGATGAAAAATGGGACCACCCGGATTTGAACCGGAGTCTCAGGCTCCCAAAGCCCAAAGGATCGACCAAGCTACCCTATGGTCCCAAACGAATGTAATATTAGCCTTTAATGGTGGAGCTTAGAGCCCCGGGTGGGAATTGAACCCACGACCACGAGATTACAAGTCTCGCGCTCCACCAGACTGAGCTACCGAGGCATTTTTAGCTATATGGCATATTAGCTTAAATACTTTTGGGTTGTATGTGTTATATCCCAGTTTTCTATGATACGTAATCTCGCGTTTTGAACACAGATTTTTATTTGAAAACCGTTTTAGAATATTATAAACCCTTCAAATATTATAAACCTTTATAAAACGTATTTCACGTATTTCTTTCTTCAAATTTTGTTATTTGAATGTTTTTTGGAGTTTACAAAAAATACCTACAAACTTACTATTTACAGTTCTAGTATAAAACCTTTTGTTAAATTCTAAATATCTCAGCATCCTCAATCATAAGGCTCTAAGGTTCTAATAATACTGATGAATTATTTAGAGATAGTATCTAAAGTTAGGTGAACTTCATTTAGTACCTATAAGTTAGGTGAACTTCATTTAGTACCTATAAGTTAGGTGAACTTCATTTAGTACCTATAAGTTAGGTGAACTTCATCTACTTACATTTATAGATGAAACTTTTTAGATGAAACTTCCCTCAAAACCTCAACAACTGGTAGTTTTTCACCTGCGAGCATGTTTATGGATGCTCCTCCTCCGCTGCTTATATGGCTTATACCTGATAAGCCCATCTGATTGGCTGCAGCTGCAAGATGGCCACCACCTATTATTGAAAATCCAGGAGCAGAAGCTATTGCATTCAGGAGATCTTCAGTGCCTATGTTGAAATCTTCCTTTTCAAAAACGCCCGCTGGGCCGTTTGCAAAAAGTGTTTCTGCAGACCTTATGATCTCAGCATAATTCTTTATTGTTTCGGTTCCTATATCATATATAGGTTTGTCTGGAATTTCAGAAACTGGATACTCCACACGTTTGTCATCGATGTAAAGAGCAAGATCCACAGGTATCTTTATCTTACCCCTAAACTTTTCCATCATCTTCTCTGCTTTCTTTACGTATTCAAGGTAACCCTTCTTCTCAATGAAATCTTCATTGTAGGTACCTATATCAAAACCTGCCGCCTTGAGAAAGATGTTGGCAACCAGACCCGTGGTGAGGACGTAGTCTGCACTTCCATTTTCAAGGGTGTGCTCCATGACCATGATTGAATCATCAACCTTCACACCCCCCAGAACATAGACACATGGCTTCTTAACATTATCCAGTGCATTGTAAAGGGCTTTGAGTTCGCGTTCCATAACGCGCCCAGCCCCAGATGGAAGTTTAAATGCAAATCCCACAAGAGAGGCCTGTGATCTGTGTGCTGCAGCAAATGCATCATTTATGAAGTAGTCTGCAAGGGGTGCAAGTTTTTTCACCATGTGGGTTTCCGCCTGGGCACGTGGATCCCTGTTCAAAACTTCTTCTGAGTAGAATCTGACGTTCTCCAGTAAAATTATATCGCCCTTTTGCATCTTGGATATTGCAATTCTTGCGTTGCTTCCGAATATATCGTCAACGTATTCAACTTCGTGGTTTAAGAGCTTTGAAAGCACTTTTGCATGCTGCTCCAGCGTTGTAAAATCCTTTTTACCTGGCCTGCTCTGATGGGCCAGAACAACTGTTTTGGCACCCTTATTTGAGAGTTCCTTTATGGTTCCAGCATGGAGCTTTATCCTTGTATCGTCCAGTATCAAACCTGTGTTTGGGTCAACTGGAGAATTTATATCAACCCTTACAAGAACAGTTTTATCCTCAAGATCAAAGTCATCAATTGTGTAAAAGTCAAGGGACATCCTTATCACCTTTTAATCATAATTTTAATCATTGAAACTTTTTATCCATTCACACCTTAAATTTTCACGCCTTAAACATTGTCAACTTATCACTGTACAAGCGAGTACAATTATATTTTAAAAACGTAGATTATAATGTTTTATATCAATTATATCATATACCAAAATTTATATCATACATCAAAATATTTACATCACAAAATATTTTGCATTAAATAATAATATTTTAATTAAATAATAATATTTTACATTTAAAATTTTTATTTTAAGAATTTTTATTTTAAGAATTTTCATTTTAAGAATTTTCATTTAGAAGACTATTATGATAAATTTTTTATATTTTACACATTTCTCTGGTTTTTAACCAACAGGTCTACTTATTTTCAATTAAGTTAATTTCAATTAAGTTATAATTCAAGTAAACTGTGTAATATTGATTTAATTTTTAATTGAAGCTTATTATTACAATTAATTCATGATAAAATTTATAATAAAACTTCAAGAATAATAACGAAACTTAGAGATATTTTACTGATTAGAGCATTTGATTTAGAAAATAAGTAAGGAATGATTGGTGATTAACTTACTATTACTGCCTAAATCCTGCTTACAAGGTCAAGAAGCGCTTTTTTAGGATCGTCTGCAAGGATTATCCCAGATGCAAGAAGTACTCCATCTGCACCCAGATCCAGGGCTGCCTTCATATCCTCGCCTGTTGAAATACCTGCACCACATAAAACCTTCACATCAGGATCTATGCCATGTATCACATCAACTGTTCCCTCAACAACCTCTGGTTCTGCCTTTGAAACTGGTATTCCAGATCCTATAAGCTGTGGTGGTTCTATTGCCACGAAGTCAGGTTTAAGCGTTGCTGCAGCTGCACTTGTTTCAACGTTGTTTGTGCATACCACACTGGCCATGCCTGCCTTCACTGTTTTTTTCACAACTGCATCGATATCTGCAAGTTTCATTCTCTGCTCTGAATGGTTTATAAGGGTTCCTGATGCCCCTGCCTCTTTTACAGCTTCAAGTAGTACGCTTCCTGTATGTCCGCCGGCATCAACAGGGTCCACATGTTGTGCAAGCACGGGTATATTCACTTCTTCTGCAATTCTCCAGATGTCAGCTTGCTGTGGTGAAACAGCGATGTTCATTCCTGTTTCATCTGCAACTTCTTCTGAGACCTTCGCAAGTTTCATGGCCCTTGCACCCGTGGATTCAAGGTAAGTTTTAAAATTCAGAATTACAATTGGAGTTCTGGTGATCTGCTTCATAATTTTCCCCCAAAAAGTCTATTATTTTATATATTTTTTTATAATCCCGATATAAAAGTATTGTGGTGTACAATCGAGTTAAACATTATAAGTTGAAGCTTTTATAAATGAATCTGCAATTAACACATACAAATATAAATGAAGGAAGAAAATTAAATGAAGGAAGAAAATCCTTTTATTAATTGTCATGGATCAAATTTCCATAAAATTCCCAGGGGTCTAGTTCCCATGAAAAAATATTTTTGATGGTGCTAGTTGAACCACTTTAAGATCAAAACGTTAAAATACAAAAAGATACAAAAAACGTTGAATTATACAAAATAATACAGGACCAGTTAAATGTTAATTTCAGATGCAGATATGCAGGATCTCCAGAAGAAGGGATACAGATTTGCAGGGGCCAGAAGACAGGCAGCGGCCAAGGTCTGCCACTGGACCCGCAAAAGCCTTGTTGATGAGGGAGTATGTTACAAAGAAAGGTTCTACGGTATAAAAAGCCATAGATGCCTTCAAATGTCTCCAAGCATACCTTTCTGCCAGCAGAAGTGTCTTTTCTGCTGGAGAGATGTTTCAATCACTAAAACTCATTGGGATGAGGGGTTTGACGAACCTGGAAACATTATAGATGATTGTATCAATGCCCAGAGGAGCCTGCTCTGCGGTTACTTCGGCAACTCCAAAGTCAACATGAAAAAGCTTGAAGAATCCCAGAATCCAAATAATGCTGCAATATCACTTGCAGGAGAGCCAATGCTTTATCCCAAAATAAATGGACTTCTGGAAGAATTTAAACGAAGGAATTTTACAACTTTTCTCGTCACCAATGGAATGACACCTTCAAAGCTTGAAAAGCTTGAAACAGAACCCACACAGTTGTACTTATCGGTTGATGCACCCAACAGGGAAGTCTATAACAACTTGTGCCACCCACAGGTTGAAGGTGGATGGGAAAGCCTTAATAAGTCTCTGGACTTGCTTTCAAGTTTCAACTGCAGGACAGTTATAAGAACCACCTGTGTTAAGGGTTACAACATGTTGAAACCTGAAGAATACGCAGAGATAATAAAAAAAAGCAACCCTGATTTTATTGAGATAAAAGCTTACATGTACGTTGGGAATTCAAGGAAGAGATTGGAACTTGGAAACATGCCACGCCACCGGGAGGTTCGTGAGTTTGCAGAGTCCATTGCAGAGCTCTGCGGTAGAGAAATTGTTGATGAAGCACGGGAAAGTCGCGTTGTACTTCTATCCTGAATTTTATGCAGTAAAATCTCCAAAGTAACCTCTTCAATTTATTTCAATTTATACATAGAGCTGATACGTGAAACAATTTAATTTTTTTCTTTAAGAATTATTACCGTATTTAAGATTCTTTTTAAGATTCTTTAATCTTAGATTATTTCAGTTTAGTTTTTTATTTCAGTAGTTTTCAGTTTAAAATTATTTCATGCAGAAATCCCATAAAGAAAGCTTTTCAAGTTTTATAAGATGATACCCTTGGGATAATTCCCTCTTTTTAAGGTAATTCCCTTTTCCTATAAAAAATCGCAAAAGGTTTTAAAGACTGGTTTTTTTCATAGGATTCCATAACGTTGGTTTTCTACAAAATTTTTTTAAGTACTTTCAATTTTTAGTTAACCATTACAACTCTACATTATAATTACTTTAATTGTTACAACTCTGTAAAAAGATCTTGAAGTTGAATGGAACCTTTGAAGGTAAAGAGCCTTAAATACATTCTCTCATCCCATAAATTAATTAGGATCGTGATAAAATATAAAAAATAAACTTTATCCGAATAAAGCATGGATAGGAACTAAAATTTAACATGACACCAAAAGAGATTTAAAATCTGGCAAAATAGTGCTTCTGAACAACCAGTGCCAATTAAACCACAGCAGAGTTCACTTCAGATTCAGTGACCTGGAAAACATCAACTATTCAGCAGTTATCAGTCCATACATACTATTTAAAAAAAGGAAAAACTTCAAAGGAGAAAAAAATGCAAGGGTGAAATGATGATTTCCACAAAAAAGTTTTTAATAGGATTAATTGTATTAATTGCTGCTTTAAGTCCAATATATGCTGTTTCTGGATTTGCAGTAACCTACGGAGAGACAACCTATCAAAATTCAGCAGGGATGAACACTGTTAACAGTTACTTTCAATCCCATACATCTAAAAATGTGAGTGAAGCAACTTCAAAGGTTATAACTGCCTCCGATGTGAATTCAATATCCAAAAATATAACTGGAAGAACCTACCCTTCAAGCCAGATATTTTCGTGTGCCATGGTTGATCTAAGCTACAGTAACGGCATTAAAATCGCTGTTGACACGAGCAAGATAAACGTTGTAACACCCAAAATGTATGCCAACGCTTTGAAATCATTGGGTATAGAAAATGGATACGTTGTTGTAACATCCCCTGTTTCTGCATCAGGAGAAGCTGCCCTTGCAGGTGTGCTTAAATCTTATGAAATTGCAGTTGGAACGCCAATACCCGATGAAGCCAAGCAAGCTGCAACAGAAGAACTCTACACAGAAACGCAGATAGTCAATCAAACTGGACAGGACCCGGATAAAATTGCAGATCTCTTTGACAAGGCCCAAACTGAGGTTCAAAATCAGAAACTTACAGATCCAACCCAAGTAAAGAACATCGTTATAAACGTGGCCAACAACCTTAACATCAATCTAACTGATGCACAGGCCCAACAGATTGCAAACGCCATTTTAAACTCTCAAAATGCTCAAAACAGCCTCACAGATTTTAAAAACCAGCTCAAAAGTGTTACACAACAGGCCTCACAAAGCAGTGGAATCCTGGAACAGATAAAAAACTACCTCCAGGGATTCTACGACTACATGATGGGACTTTTGGGACAGTAAAAACTCATAACTTCAACAATGAATTCAATGGAATTTTAACCAAGAAAAAAGTAGGTAAAAAAATAGGGACATTAAATAAACTAAAAAAATGACCACATAAAGGTAGCTAGGCACCTAAACATAAAGTAGCTAAAGATAAAATAGCTAAAGATAAATTTTTAAATAAATTTTTAAATAATAAGTTAGACCAGTTAATTTAATCTTTATACTTAAACTTAGATCATAGAATTTTCCATTAGATCGTGGCCATAATCCATTAGTGATAATCATGTTAATAGCTCAAAATCATCTTCAGCTCATACTGGAAGTAGCAATCCTCATACAGATAGGGGTGCTGTTGCTTTTTAACATCATAACAATCCCTTTAAGTATGGTTCTCTTCCTATCACTTATATTAACAGTGCTGTTTACCGTACTTTTTGGTTTGGATGCGACCATCCTTTTTTTACCCTTTTTATCCCACCACGAGTTCACCCACCCCTTCGGGCCCCTGGCGGTCTTTGCATGGGTGACACTTTTCGCATCTGCATGTCTTCTAAGCGAGGTTGACATTAAATCATCTTCCCTGAAGACTTTATCCTACATATTATTCGTTCTCATAGCAATTGCCGGGGGAATAATGCACAGATCATTCCTGCTTCTCTGGTTCATTGGCCTGGCAGTGGGCGGCATTATAATGTCCAAGAGCTTTAAGAAATCCTTAAAGATAACTCCAAAAAGAGTAATAGCTGCAGTAACTGCAGCACTTGCAGCATTCGGACTTCTTGAAGTTTTTTCAAGGATACTGAGTGCTCCTGTGTTGAGCCCAGTTCTCAGGATTTCAAGGCTTGAATCTTACTCCCTGCCAAGCGTGCAGATGGTTGTAAAAAACACCACACTCTGGGGCCATGTTCAGGGCTCATGTTACTGGGGAGCAAACTGTCTTGGAGGGTCAGATGGTTACATATCACTTCCAATGAACTTCATACAATCTTTAACATTACCGTTCCCCCTCTTTGCAGGTGTTCTTGTCACTAAAAAAGACGTCATAGACTACATGCTCCCAGGAATCTTTGGAGTGGCCTTCGATTTTGGATACGTCAGTCTTTTCATACTTCTGGTTTGGTGCATGATCGTGATATGCACGGGATTTTACATCCTCAGAAATTACAGGAGCCTGCGTAGAAATGGAAGTAGAAGGTATCTTGGACGTGAAGCACTGTTAATAGGTGCCTTGACAGCTTTCATATCTCAGACACTCGTTGGACTATTCATCTTCAACAGGACCATAAACGGAACTGCAATGGTCACGTACATGATACTTTCGGCACTTGTAATGGCACATGTAGTTACCATAAGCAGGAAAGGTTGAACATACCATGAATTTAAGTAGGGATAGCTTTGATAAATTGAAAAGAAATTAAATTAATTTCAATATAAAAGGAAGGAATTTTAAATAAAAGTGAGGAATATTTTTTATAAAATTTTATAAAAATATTTTTTTATTAAATTGCTATTTTATACCTATTTTTTTTATTGTAAATTAAGAATCAGACCTTAATTTATTCTAAATTACCAATAAATATTATTTATTAAATAATTTATCATTAAACAAATTCTATTTACAAAACAAGCTTTAATTCTTCAAAATAAATAAAATGCTCAAATTTTTAAAATTGTTTTTTCAATAATGAACAGGACATAAACTGAATAGGTAACAGGGATATGTAACTTTTGTTGATTTGATTAAAACCCTTCAAAAAGTTAAAAAAACGAAGAATATCAAAAATCAACTAAAAAAGAATTAGTTAATCCATTGAATTACAGATCTTAACAGCTTTTTTTGCAGCTTCTTCCATGGAAGTCTCAAATGAAAGTCCGGCCTCAGCCAGAATACGCTGACCTTCATCTTCATTGGTTCCAGTTAACCTTATAACAATTGGCACATCACGCTCAGATGCTTTCAAAACATTTAAAACACCACGAGCAACATCATCAGCCCTTGTTATTCCACCAAGCACGTTTAAAAACACGACTTTAACATTTTCATTGGAAATAACCAACTGTATCGCCTTTGAGATATTCTCTTCTGATGCTCCGCCCCCAATATCAAGGAAGGTGGCAGGTTCTCCACCGAAAAGTTTGAGCATGTCCATTCCACTCAGGGTTAGTCCTGCACCGTTTCCAATAACAGCAATGTTGCCTGGAAGCTTCACGTATGCAAATTTATCCTTCGGGATATTTTCAATTTCTGCAATTTTTTTCTGCCTGTAAAAAGCATCATCATCAATTATGAGCTTTGCATCTGCTGCCATGATCCCCTCATCAGTGAGAACTAGTGGATTTATTTCTGCTGTTGTTGCATCGTACTTTTTAAAGACCCTGAATAGATCCAGGATTATAGATCCAACCTTTGAAATGATCCTGTTTTCAACACCCATCTTCCTTGCAATTTCCCTTGCCTGGTAAGGTAAAAACTCTTCAAGGGGATTCACATAATGTTTAACAATTTTATCAGGATTTTCGCGTGCCAATTCTTCTATCTCCATTCCACCATCCAGACATGCCATTACAATGGGTTTCCTGGCTGATCTGTCCATTGAGATACTAACGTAGAACTCAGACTTTATATCGAGCTTCTCCTCAACCAACAGCTTTTTAACGGACTCCCCCTTTATTTTAGACCCAAAAAGTTCCTCCGCAGTTTTGTAAACCTGTGAAAGATCGTCCACAAGTTTTATACCGCCTGCTTTACCTCTTCCGCCCACAAGTACCTGAGCCTTCAGTGCAACGGGTTTTCCTATGTTTTCTGCGGCTTTCTGTGCTTCCTGGGGGGTTTCTACAAGCTGACTTGGAGGTACTGGTATCCCCTCCCCCTGAAATATTTTCTTTGCTGTGTGTTCATGAATTCTCAAATTTAATCCTCCTCACTTAGTGCTGCTCCAGCATCAAATGCAGCAAGGTTTTTATCCTTCATCTTGGGCGGTACACTTTCTCCAACAGATTTACGAGCCGCTTCCTCCGATATAATCTGGGTAATCTTGGTTATGGCTCCAACCATAACTATGTTTGCAACGATCCTCAATCCAAATTTTTCGGAGGCAACTCTGGTTGCAGGTGCCCTGTAAAGTCTTATGTTGTGTTCGCGAACAAAGGGAAGTATTTCTTCCTCAACAACCATGTCAGGGTCTATGATAAGCGTTGCTCCATCCTTCATGTCATCCTTGTATGCCATCAAAGCCTCATGAGACATTGCAATAAGTATATCCGGCCTTTGAACCTTAGGATAATCTATTTCCTCATCACTTATAACCAGTTCTGTTCTTGAAGCTCCTCCCCTTGCTTCGGGACCGTAGGACTGGGTTTGAACTGCGTACATATTATCGTGAATGGCAGCAGCTTTTCCTATGACAATTCCTGCAAGTATAATGCCCTGACCACCAAATCCTGCTATTCTTATCTCTTTACGCAATTTCAATCCTCCTCATAGGCTGACCTTACAGAAGATGGCCTGCCAGTGACACATTTTTCCCCAATGAGCTTGCAGAGTTTGTCTGAGAATTCAGGCTCCCTCCTATTTTGAAATTCCCCTACAATTATTTTTCCCTGAATTTCGCTCTCATCAAGTTTTTCTGCTTTACGTTTTGAAATGCTGGAGTCCTTCATCCAGTGCAACATGTCAATGGGAGATTTCATCCGGTTTTTACGTCCAAAGTAAGTTGGACACTGGGACATGGCCTCAATGAATGAGAATCCCCTATTTTTCAAACCTTTCTCCATGGCCTTTGAAAGCTGCAGTGGATGTGCAGTTGTCCACCTTGCAACGTAGGTTGCACCTGCCGCTTTGGCAAGTTTTGAAAGGCTGAAAGGTCTTTCAATTGCACCGTAAGGTGCTGTACTTCCATAGCTGCCTTCAGGGCTGGTTGGACTTATCTGGCCACCAGTCATTCCGTAGATACTGTTGTTTATGCAGATAACCGTAAGATCTATGTTTCTTCTCGCACCGTGTATGAGGTGGTTGCCTCCTATTGCAGCTGCATCACCATCTCCTGTGAACACCACAACATCAAGGTCAGGATTTGCAAGTTTTAACCCTGTTGCAAAGGGTATGGCCCTTCCATGGGTTGTGTGCAGTGAATCACACTTCATGTATCCTGGTATCCTTGAGGAACATCCTATTCCAGAAACAAGGGCCAAATTTTCAAAATCAATTTCCGCGCGTTCCATGGCGTTTAAAAATGTATTTATTACGATCCCGTTTCCACATCCTGCACAGTAGATGTGTGGAAGCCTTTCTCTCCGAAGGTACTTCATAAAACGACTTTCCCTCGTTTTATCCATCTTTTTTCATCTCCCTTTTGTAAAATCAAGAATTAAGCTTTTTCTAATGAAGTTTGTAACTGAGGTAATAAATTTTGTAACTGAAGTAGTAAATTTACATGCATTCATTACACGCTTCAAGCAAGTTTGCCTTAAATAAAACTCAGTTCAACTCTGTGAATCATGACTTTCAGAAGCAGTAACTCCTCAGAAGCAGTAACCTCATTCCAATATTAAACTGATTTTATCCTCTCAAGTATCTCATCTGGAAGCTGCATTCCTCCACCTATCTTTGGGAAGAGTTCAACATCCTTATCCCTTAAAACTCTTTGAACCTCGTAAAAAACCTGTCCAAGGTTTAACTCAACTACAATGACTTTTTGAGCATTTTTCGAAGCTTCTAAAATTTTTTCTTCTGGGAAAGGCCATACAGTGTCAATTTTAATGTAACCGGCTTTTATACCCTCGTTCCTTGCTTTTTTAACTGCCGTAATGGCAGATCTTGATGGTGCACCGTATGAAATCACCATTACATCTGCATCATCTGTAAACCCTGTTTTTATCCTTCCTATTTCATTCCTGTTTTTAATTATCTTATCACAGAGTCTTTTAACCAGTTTTGAGTGGGTTTCAGGATTTGAAGCATCAGGGTATCCACGTTCATCATGGGTTAAACCTGTGATGTGAACTTTATATCCATCTCCAAATGCAGGCATGGCTGGAGCTCCAGTTGGATCTGCTTTGTAGGGTAAAAAGTTTTCAGGATCTTCTTCAGGCTTTTTACGTGGCTGGATGCCCACCTTTTCAGGTATTGCAATTTTTTCCCTCATGTGGCCCACAATTTCGTCACCCATAACCATCACAGGAACCCTGTACTTCTCTGCAAGGTTGAATGCTTCCACCGTGAAATCAAAGCATTCTTGAACAGATGAAGGTGATAAGGTTATTACCTCATAGTCTCCATGGGATCCCCACCTTGCCTGCATCATGTCGCTTTGGGATGCCATTGTTGGCTGTCCTGTTGAGGGCGAACCCCTTTGCATGTTCACTATAACAAGGGGTGTTTCTGTCATGGCTGCGTAACCTACGTGCTCCTGCATGAGAGAAAATCCAGGGCCAGATGTGGCCGTCATGGCTTTTAAACCACCCCAAACAGCACCTATAACCGCCCCAAGTGCTGAAATCTCGTCTTCCATCTGTATGAATGATCCGCCTTCTTTTGGGAGGAACAGTGCCATGCTCTCTGCTACTTCTGTTGAAGGGGTTATGGGGTATCCTGCAAAGAACTTGCAGCCCGCTTTTATGGCTCCTTTTGCACAGGCCTCGTTACCCTGTATAAATAATTTTTCAGCTTTCATTCTTCTCATCTACTTTTATTGCTTGATCTGGACACATCAAAGCACATATTCCACATTTTTTACATTTATCCTCGTTTTTTGGAACAGGTAACCGAACACCCTTCTTGTTAAGTTTTTCGGACTGCTCATAAACCTTACGTGGACAGAATTCTGTGCAGATGTTGCAACCCTTGCATAAATTCTCATTAACTGTTATCATGTTATCCCTAGATTATAGTATTTCATGGAAGTATTCTTATAGAATTTATCGGTATATCATGTATAGCATTTAATAATATAAAAAATAAATGCTAATTTAGGATGCATGAAACATGAAGTCATCAAAAATCTGAACTTAAATGTTGTAGGAAATTGGGAAATCCATGCTCTAATCCCTGTAAGCCCTGTTTTAATCCCTGCAAAATCAAAAAAATATAAAATAATTTCTTAGAATGCATTTTATATTTCTTAGAATGCCTTTGTAGAATGCCATTGTGAAAAGTGACAAATTAAGGTTTAAAAATTAAGGTTTAAAATATTGATTATGGATTAAAGGGGGGGTTAAAGGATAAACAATAAATAAACAACACATGAACAAATCCAAAATTAAATTAAAAAATTTCCTCAACGTACATCAGGGGATAGTTCAATTCTTCAATGAATTTCAGCCTTATAACTGCATTTTTATCATCATAGTGGGATAAAACCTTCACGTCAAGCATTTCGCCCGTTAGCGAAATGTAATCGTATTCATTTTTAACTTCTTCAAGTGTTTCTCTGTCTATTTTAACTTCAACAGTTTTTATACACGGTTGAAGTTCCATTGTCTTTTTTATTGATTTTTCAAGCGTGCCTGCACTTTCAAGGCTTACAGGTGTTCCAACAAACTGGTGGAACAAGGCTCCCATGGTGATGGCACCTTCAAATATGGCTCTTTCCCTCGGGGAGATATTGTTAAAATATTTTTCGTCTACATTCAAATTAAGCACCTTCAAAATTTTTAAGCACCTTCAAAATTTGGAGTAAATACATCATGGATCATGTCATAGATCTATCACAAACATGTCGGTGAACTTTACTAATTTTTTATTGAATTAAATTGATCTTGGGTTAACTTACACGCTTTTAACCCAAAATCTTCAGAAGAAATTAAAGGCCCAGCAGACTATTGACCTGTGATAAAAACAATTCAATACCATCTGTAGGAAGAGTGAAGAAGTACGCTACAACCAGAATCAAGGTCAAAACAACTGTTACTATAAATATTATGAGTCTTTCTTCCTTTACAGGGTACACGTAGCTCAGGATCGTTCCCAGAGCAAGGAATCCCACCACGATCCATGGAGCATAGGATACTTGAGAATTGGGTTTTTTCTCTGTTTTTTGTATTGGATAAATATTTCCCTGTTTAGCTTCTATTATCAATCTTTGAGCAGTTGATCCAAGTGGGTAACATGTTATGAGGAAAAGCACGTTTCCCTGATCAACTGACATTCTGTAAGATGCTGGAACCACCGTTGAATTCATCACGGTGTACTCAACGTTTCCCACCCCTGGCCACTGTACAGTTACGTTGTCACCTACTTTGAGCTTGTCCAAGTTCAAAAATGGTGATCCATGGAGTGTTCTGTGCCCGAAAAGAATAACAGTTCCAGAGCCAGGGTCAGCTGATTCAGGTTCATGGTAGACACCGTAATCAATCGATTTATTGTTTATGGGTTGTTCAACCCCTATTGTGGGAATAAATACATATGGAGTGTCTGAAGTGTTTTTAACAACTGACTGAACTTCTGAACAATAATTCACCTCTACGAGGCAGTAAAGTGAAATTATCAAAAGCCCCACAGCAATCAGAACCGTTGAAACTTTCATCTTGGCCACCTAACTTATTAATCCTCATGAGTTTTTGAAAACGTTTTTTAATAACTACTATGAGTCATTTATGAGCTTAATTTAGATGTGAACTTAATTATATTATTACTTTTATCTTATAATATCATTAAGTTCTTATACAAACTTTTAACGTTCTTTTTACGCTATAATATTTTTAATTGTCCAACCCAATGAGTTCAACTTCAATAATTTAAATCTGTGCTAAACTTTAAATCTGTGCTAAACTTTAAATCTGTGCTAAACTTTAAATCTGTGCTAAACTTCATTCAGATCAATTATTAACTTTTATCTTCTTGTTATTTATTTATTTTCACTTGCTGGTTTTCACTTTTTCCATCATTCAATCCATGTTTTTTTTATTGAAAATGGGTTTACACGTTAATTAATCCGGTTCTTTTAGTTACAACACTTACTCTCATTTATTCCACTTGAAACTGTACTTTCATGTTGAATTTTATAGCTTAATGTTGAAGATTGTAGATTAATAATTTTTTAATAATTATTGTAGGTTAATCAGAATGCTTGAATTGGTATGTTTATGATGCTTTATGAGGATATATTACTTCATGATAAAATTAGAGTTATAATGGATAATGTAATTCAGTATACTTCTTGAAATTGATAAAACTCTTAAATTACAGTTAATTTGAGATAAAAACTCCATTTCTAACGAATATTTTTTTGAGAGTTAGTATAAAACTTTTGGTAATTATAGTTAAGAACGTAACTTATTAAACTTTTAAAATCATGTAAACCACACAGATGACCTTTGATCAAATTCAAAAACTAATTTTCCGTGATTTTAGAAAAAATTAGTATAAAACTTTTGGTAATTAACTTAATAAGATCAAGGTATGGTAAAAAAAGCATTTGTTAAAAAAGGAAAAGGTAGCATCACGCTATTAACTACAACCATGCTGAACTGATTTTCAATCAACACCTACAAAAAAAGTTTAGGGGTGGGTCGAGAACCAATCTCAACCTTTACCATAAATTGATTTTAACTCCTGTACCATCCAGTTTGGTGCATTTGATGTTGGGACAGTTAACATCACACTGTTCATGTTCTGTATAAGGAACAGAGCATTTTCCCTTGGAACCTCAAGTACCACCAGATACTCTGCATCGAGTTCACCCAAGTTGGATTCCCTTTCAAAGTCGGATAACTTCCATCCGTAGGAGTTTAAGAGTTTACTTACCTGTGACTCGTTCCATGTTCCAGAAGATGCAGCCCTTAAGAGTTGTTCAACATCTGTTTGTGATGCCTGGGATACTGCCGCGCCGTAATTTGCTGAATTACTTGATAGTGCAGCTGCCTCAGTTAAGTTAGCATCCACAGCTCCGCTGTCCGTTGCCCTTAAAATTGCAAGAACTGTTGCTCCACTTATTTCTGGGGAATCGTTGCTGGTTGTGGATGTCTGGTTGGATGTCTGGTTTCCACTACTTGAAGAGTTCGTGTTCAGGTACACGTCAACTGAGTCTCCAACATTTATCAGGCCACCTGCAGCCTGTAAACGGGTTATCATTATTGGAACTGCAACGGTGTTCGGAGTTTCTATATCCATCTGGGACAAAGCATTCGCATCCGACTCGTTAACTATTGTTTGTGCACTTGAAGTGTTCATTATACGGTTTTTCTCATCTGTTGTTGTATAAGATATCATGACCCTGCCGTAGGGATCTTGTTTAGCAGTGATCTGCTGATTCTGATACGTTCTCCATGAAACTGTTGCTGGACCTTTAACATCAATTGCAAGCACCTGATCCGGTGTGACTCCACTGTCAATTGATGCTAAAAGTGAAGTTCTTTTAGGATCAGTTGACAGTGCCCCTGTGAACAACGTGTTGGTCTCATTGATCTTCTGCATCTTTGCATTGTTCAAGGTATCCTGGTACGGCTGGTAAACTAAAAAGTAGTAACCTGCCACCACAAGTACTATAAGGATAATTCCAAAAACTGCAGCACCAACAAGTGTTTTCCTATCATCATCAGGGATTTTCCTTCCAAAACCGCTGCTGAACCCTGCAGATTTCTTTTTATCATCAGGATGTCTTAATCTTGGTTTATCCAAGGGCTTAGGTTTTGGTCTTGGCATTGGTCTTGGTATCTTTTTATCAAATGAAGGTTTATCTGAAGATTTTCCTTTATCCCCATTAGATCTGCCATTTGTCCCTGATACCTTGTCCACCATACCTTTAAACCGTCCCCCCATACTTGAATCAGGCTTTTTCCCATTTTTATGGAGATCGGGCTTATCTTTTTTATCTTTATCTTTGTTTCCTAATATTTTATCTAGCATTTCGGACCACTTCTGCGAACTTTGGCGTATAAATCCCTAAATGGCACCATTAATACATATAATAGTAGGGCAATGAATAAAAGTTTTGGGGGAAGATTTGAAATTGCGGAAAGAATGTTCTGGGGTAAACATGTTAAAATTATCAACAAACTACCCCCAAAAAACAGTTCCTTTCCCCGAAACTTTGGATATTCAACTGTACTTATCATAAGCACAGATATCATGACCATCACCACCAGTGCCACATCCATTCTGAACATACCTGAAAGATAGAAGGATGACAGAAACAGAGCTGTTGAAGGTATTGGCAATCCCACAAATTTTTCATCATCATTGCCTGAATAACTGAGTACGTTGAACCGTGCAAGTCTTAATATTCCACATATAACTATTAGGAAAGCCACTACTATATTAATGTATTGTAGGTCATACTGTAAACATGCAGAATAAAGAAGTATTCCCGGTGCAACACCAAAGGATATCACATCAGATAAAGAGTCTATATTCTTTCCGAATCCAACCTCATCATCCCTTTTAGTCAACCTTGCAACCCAACCATCAAGGGAATCAAATATAACAGCAATAAGCATGAACGTTGCAGAAAGGGCAAAATTACCATTTAATGTCATTAAAATTGAACAAAACCCAAAAGAAGCATTTAATATGGATATTAAATCTGCATAAGAGACGTAATTTTTAATACTTGTATTTGAACTCATTTTATCAATTTTTTTTGTACTCACATTTATTTTTAATCATTTACTCTTAATTAATTCAGCAACAACAGTTTCTCCAGCCTTTGGCCTTTGGCCTTCTTCAACAAGAACCTTGAACCTTGAAGCAGGAACTATCACATCAACCCTCGAACCAAAACGAATCATGCCTAATCTGTCGCCCATTTCAACTGTGCATCCCTCATGGACGTACTGGACTATTCTCCTTGCCACAAATCCTGCTATCTGGATTACCCCCACTTTCCCATACTTTGAATTTATTATTATTAAATTTTTTTCGTTCTCCTTTTGAACGTCTCCAGACGCAATTTTGAATTTGCCATGACAGTACTCAGTCCTCACGATCTCACCGGAAATCGGTGCCCTCTGCACATGAACATCAAAAGGCGACATAAACGTGCTTATACGAATACCCTTTTCTCCCTCATCTAAGATATATTCCATCAAGAGATCGTCGTGTTCAACTGTTTCTATTCTGTCTATCTGCCCGTTGAGTACCCTACCATCTGCAGGTGCCACAACCATGCCGTCCCCAACAGGAATGTTCCTTTTCGGATCCCGAAAAAACTGCATCAAAAAGGCTATTGCTGAAAAAAGTAGGAAGCTTAAAAGGGAGTAACCCAATAAAAACGGCAAAACTGCCAGTGTTAATAAAATTCCCACTTTTTTTAAAGTTCCCTTCACAAACATGTTGAACCACTGACTTGAGTATTGACAAATAAGTATTGATAATACTTGAGTATTGATAAAGTGTACTGATAATAAGTCAACTATCATTTAATGGTTTGTAATTTAAAACATTTAAATTCCAAAGCATGAAGTTTACTGGAGCATTAAAAGCCAATAATAGGAAGTTAATAAGAACCCAACACATCCATAAATTCCATTCATAACCAGAGAAACACCATTGGCATCTACATCAACTTCAACAGCTTCTGCTCCACAAACTTCAAGTGGAGATCAGGTTACAGCAGCGTTTAAGAACATGAAATGCCCCAGACATAGTTTATTAATAACTTCAACATGTCCATGGATTTAATATACTGAACAATCATGGATCAAGGATTTTGATGTGGGGTTAGCTGATTTTACTGAATTTATTAAAAATTATATTTAACTAAGTATATTCAATAAAAGGTAATAGAACTAGTTTAGGTTAAATAATATATAGAGTAAAATTCATCAATAAATTGTAACTGGATTCATGCTTTATTGTGTGGTATTTATACAAGAATATTCATACAGAAGTAGCATAGATTTTCAATTTATGATAATTTCATCTAGACTTTATCCACATAAATGAAGTGGTATTGATGATAGAGAATAAAATTAAAACCTTGAGAAAAGCTGCAAAAGTTTCTACAATGGCAGATGCAGATAAAATATGGTGCGTAATAGCCGGTAACGAAGAAATGGTCAACAATGTTGCATATGCTGCCATAACAAACAAAGAGAGGGTTAAGATCCTTTACAGGGAACATATCAGCACCAAGGAATCATTTGTGACAAAAAAATTTGATTTTATCCTGCTGTATGGAGATATAAACAAAATAAGGGAGTTAAGCCTAATTTGTAAGGAAAATGGTGGTTCTTACCTTCAAATAGCACCTTACTACGTTATTAATGAGCCAAATCTTATGCTGACAGTTGGACCTGAAAACTCTGTGAAAAAATTCATTGGAGACTGTGAAAAGAACAAGGTAAAACTTTCATTCCTGCTGGAAGATAAAACCACAGGCTTCATAGAAACAGATGTTTACATAACCAACAAATTACCAGCTTTTGTGAGAAATACCATTGATCCACTGTTTAAAATGGCAGATGTTGCACTGTCAACTGTTCTAATATCCACTGATCAAGGTTACATTGAGAAGATCAAAAAAATTGCAAAAACAAACAAGATATTCGTTATTGAGTTTAACAAAATTTTGAAGGAGGATTAATATGTTCAATCTTTTTGGAAAGAAGGATGAAGAGACAGGAGAAGTTAAGAAACAAGCCTTAACAAACACTTTAGGAATTGATTTAGGAACCCTAAACACAGTGGTTGCAAAACCATCCGGAGATAAATTTGATTTATACAAAATACCATCAGTAGTGGCTGCTAAAAAAGAGGAACCTACATGCGTACTTGCAGTGGGTGAAGAAGCTAAATCCATGCTTGGAAGAACTCCAGAGGATATAATAGCTGTAAGACCCCTCAGAAAAGGTGTTATAGAAAGTATAGCTCAGGCAGAAGCTCTTCTGGTTTACGCAATGGAGCAAGGTTCAAACGACAATGTGGAAAGCATCGACAGGATCGTTGTGGGAATACCTGGAGATGCATCTGAAGTTGAAAAACGAGCAGTTAAAGATATAGGTAAAAAAGCAGGCGCAAATTATGTTCTGGTTATAAGTGAGGGACTTTCAGCAGCAATAGGCTCGGGCCTGCCAATTGCAGATGCATCAGGTACCATGGTAATCGATCTTGGTGCAGGTTCCAGTGATATCGTGGTTATATCCCTTGGTGGAATAACTGACATTGAAACCATACGAAACGGTGGAGACGACGTAGACCAAAACATCGTTGATATGGTTAAAGATCTCTACAAGGTTGAAATAGGAATCCATGAAGCCGAAAAAGCAAAAATAGAGATTGGAATGGTCCATTCAAAAAAAGAACTTGAAATACTTAAAACATCAGCCATTGGAAAATCCATGGAAACCAACAAACCTAAAAAGGTAGAGATAGATTCAAAACTGGTTGCTGACGCTGCAGAACCAATAATTGTCAAACTTATTGAAGCCTTGTCACATGTACTTGAAAGAATGTCACCAGAACTCATTTCCGGTGTTTACAATAAAACAGTTGTTGTTGGAGGAACCTCTCAGCTTAAAGGATTAAAAGAAAGGATATTCGAAGAAGTTGGAGTACCAGTGGAAATCTCAGACGACCCAATGACCGTTGTTGCTAAGGGTGCTGCCATAGTGGCTGCAGAACCAAGGGCACTCGAGCCAGAAGTACGTCTAAAAGCCATGAAATAATTTTTCTACCCACTTCTTTTAAACTATTTTTTTAATGAACTATTTTTTAAGTGCTTCACTCCAACTATCCCTAAAGATTTTTTTATAAAAATTCTACTATATTTGCTATTCCATAATATTTGATAATTTTTAATATTCTATTTTTGATATATTCTATAAATTTCTTTAAAATTCTTAAAATTTTTTCTATAGTACTTGTATAAAATTCTATTAAGATTTTCAGTACAATATTTTCAGTGCAAGTTTATCAATTCATAATATAGATCTTCACTTATTTTTGGAGCTGATTATTCTTTAACCCCAATTTTAGTACGGTACAAATAGAAAAACTTAAAAAGCTAAGAAGATTAAAAAAAGTTTAGGATACGAATAGAACCTTAATATAAGTAAAAAAAGAAATTAGAAGGATATTATCAAAGGATTATTCTTAGAAACAGGGTTCATTGATCAAAATGAAAGTAGTAGGCATAGACGAAGCAGGAAGAGGGCCAGTGATAGGTCCTATGATTGTATGCGGTGTTGCAATCGAAAAAGACAGGATTAAATACCTTAATAGACTGAAATTAAGGGATTCAAAGAAGCTTTCACCAAAAAGAAGAAGTGTTTTATCAAGGAAGATAAAAAAAATCGCAGAATGTTATCCTGTTAAAATAACAGCCCAAGACATAGACAGTTTAAGATCAAAGGATGTAAACCTCAATGAAATTGAAAAAATCGCTATGAAAAAGATTATATGTGACTGTGAACCCGATGTTGCTGTAATAGACTGTATGGACATTAAAACAGAGAGATTTAAGGCAGAAATTGAAACTTACAGGGAAAATCTTAAGGTTGTAGCTGAACACAAAGCAGACGACAAGTACCCTATTGTTTCAGCAGCTTCAATTGTTGCAAAGGTTGAGAGGGACATGGAGATCCAGAAGATAAGGAAAGAATTTAAGGACGTTGGATCGGGTTATCCAAGCGACCCCAAAACCATTGCATTCCTGAAAAAAATACCTTACGATGACCTTCCAGATTTCGTTAGAAAATCCTGGGCAACAGTTAAAAAAACACAATAAGACGGAGATAACCATGATATACGAACTTTTTAGCAGTGCTTTTGGAACTATAATGGAGATGTTCAAAAACGGAGGAATTATAACCTATGTAATAGCCATCATAGGTATCTACGGCTTTGCATCTTCAATGGAAAAAATTCATCACCTGAGAAAGATGTCACAGGTGGATCTTCCCCAGATAATGGGTGATGTGAACATTGCAATGGAAAAGGGAGGCTCCCTTGAAGCATTGCGCTCAATAGGAAAGTACCAGAACCCACTGTCCAAAATAATATCGGAAGCCCTTAAAATTGGATACAGGAACAGAACAGAAGTTGAAGATGCCATGGAAAGGGTTTTCATCGTGGAAATGGGAAACATGACCAAAGGGCTTGACACAATAAAAACCATCATCGAAATTGCCCCACTTTTAGGACTTATAGGAACTGTTCTAGGTATGTGGTACACATTCAAGGCACTTGGTGTCAATGCAAATCCTACATTAATGGCCATGGGTATCAATGTTGCCCTTATAACAACCATAGCTGGTTTAGCAGTTGCAATAATCCTTCTTCCAATTTACTCTTACATAAACAGCAGGATAGAAATAGAGATAGACATGATAGAGATAGCCAAGAAAATGACCAACTGGAGAATTGCTGAGATGAAGATAAAGGTGGATTCAAACATAGATAAAGCTGTTGAAGCCTTAAAAGAATCTGATGGTGTGGTAAAGGTCAGAAAACTCCTGGATCCCGATGCAAATATCTGGATATCCATAAATCCAAACATGCTCGAGAAGAGCATTAAAAACATAATAATGGAAAAGTGCAACACCAAGATGAAGATCGTCTCAAGTAAATTGAAACAATGAAATAAGCTTAAAACAGTACCATAATCTAAAAAGGAGCCATTTAAATGTCTTTAGATACAGAAAAATACAAAAATAGACTAAAAAAGAATAAAGCCCAGGTTAACTTGGTTCCCCTTATAGATGTTATCTTTACGATTCTCATATTTTTGATGGTAACCAGCAGTTTCCAGGCCGCTGCAACCAGCACATCCTCTTCAGGCAAACCTGAGGTATCACAAAGTCAAGGCCCATCAGAATATTATTTAATTCCCGTTTCAGGCCTTAAAACCGTTATGGTGAATGGTGTGGATATGTCAAAGGACATAAGAAATGGTGAAATTGCAGTGCATACAGACGTCATAGACAATGGAGAAATAATAATAAAATCGAAGGACGGTGAAATTGATATCACCACACCAGCTGGAATGACACCTGATAAGGCTGTGAAAGTTCCTAACACGTAGAATAACTAACACGTAGAATAACGTAATCATGTGCAGATAATTCGTTTGGAGTAAGGGGTTCAAATAAGATTAAAGCTGGAAATAAAAAGAAGAGAAATAAAAGAATGAGGAAAGAAGGGAAATAAAAAAAATGAGAATAAAAAAACGCAGAATAGAGTTTTTTAAGATCTAAAAAAGGTGATCAAATGTATTTAGGAAGAATATTAGCCGTTGGAAGTACCAAAAATGGAAAATTTGTTTCTTACAGGGTTTCAAGCCGTTCATTTCCAAACAGGAGGGCAGTATCATTTGAGAACCGGGTTTCAATTGTACCAACAGAGGGAAATGAAAAGGACGTGTTTAAAAACCCTTACATTGCCTACAACTGTATAAGGATCGTTGAAGACACTGCAGTGGTATCCAACGGAGCTCACACAGATGTTATAGCTGATAAAATAGCTTCAGGTATGGGTTTACGGGATTCAATAGCACTTTCCCTCCTTTCAATGGACTACGAGAAGGATGATTACAACACCCCACGTATAGCTGGTGCAGTATCTCCAAAAGAGGGTTCTTACATTGGAATTGTGACCCACGATGGTTTAAGAGTTGAAAAATTAGAGGATGGTAAGTCCTTCTACATCTCAACCTACGAACAAACGAAACCTGCACCTGTAGAATTTGATGCAGGGGATGCTGCCAATGCTGCCCAGTTCATAATGGACGGAGGCAAATTTGCAGAGTTTACCCATCCTGTGACAGCAGCAGCAGCGTTTGGATGTCCAGAATGGGACATAAGTTCCATTTAAATTTTTTTTTTAAATTTTACTATTTTTTAAAAACATTTAAAAAAAAAAACATTTTAAATTTAATTGTATGAAAATAAAAAAATATTGCATGAAAGTAAAAAAACAAAACTGGAAAAATACAAGATTTACATTTGATTTGTTTTATCTGTTGAAATTTTTAGCTTGATCAAAACCAGTTATTTGATCAAAACCACCATTACTTAAGCAAACCTATAATTTGGATTTAATTAATATAATCTGGATTAACTAACTGGATTAGTTAAAGTTAACTGGATTAGTTAATCCTGTTAACAATATTCTAAAATTATTCTGTAATATAATTTGTAATCAATGCCTTGTAATCAATGCCAGGAAGTGGAGGAATGGATGTGAAACTCATTGGTGTAAAAAAGATACCCCTTATAAAAGAAGGGGACGATGTTGCGGATATTATATTGAAAGCTATGAAATCCGAAGGCCTCAAAATCCAGGAAGGAGACATTTTTGTTGTAGCGGAGACTGCAGTCTCAAAATCTGAAGGTAACATGATCAAACTCGCCGATGTAAGGCCAAGCAAACTTGCATTTGAGCTTTCAGAGAAAACAAGAAAAAAACCAGAGATTGTCGAGGCAATAATCCAGGAATCAAATGAAATAATAAAAGTGGGGCCTGACTTTATAATATCCGAAACAAAACACGGTTTTGTATGTGCCAATGCAGGTATAGATGAATCCAATGTTGATGAAGGATTTGCAACTCCAATGCCCGTTGATCCCGATGAAAGTGCCTGTGATATTCGTGCAAAGCTTGAAGCTTCAGCTGGAACTGAAGTTGCAGTTATAATATCTGACACACAGGGCCGAGCCTTTAGAGAAGGTGCAGTGGGAACTGCAATTGGAGTATCTGGCATGAAAGCACTGTGGGACAGACGCGGAGAAACTGACCTCTACAGCAGAGAACTTGAAACAACCAAGATAGCAGTTGCAGATGAGTTAGCTTCTGCTTCATCAATTGTAATGGGTCAAGCAGATGAGGGTGTGCCTGTTGTTATAATAAGAGGCGTTGAATACTTTAAAACACTACAAGATAATTCTTCAACTGTTAAACCATTGTTAAGACCCAAAAAATATGATGTTTTTAGGTGAGTATAAAAACCCTGTTTGAATATCTGGACGTTATTTAAAGGGTAGAATACTGTTTAAGCCGTGAATTATTATTAAAATTTGTTAAAATATCCTTAAGTATCAACATTTAAATAGAAATCTTTTTAATGGGCATGTTCTGTAATTAATTATATAATGTTGCTGGATATTTTTTCCATAGATTTCCAAATAGAAAAAAACATAGCAAGATAGATCCAGGTTTTAAAGAAAATTCTAAGGAAATAAAATGGAACAACGATAAAAAAAGCAGATATCCAAACAGGGAACGTTGATGGAATGTTAATAACTTCAAAGAGCAGGTAAGAGAAGATATGATAACCATACTTTCAGGTGGAACAGGGACCCCAAAGTTAATTCAGGGAATTACCAAACTAATGGACCCCCGTAAGATTAACGTGCTTGTGAACACCCTTGAAAATTCTTATTTCTCCGGTGTTTGCGTTGCTGCCGATCTTGACACTGTCATGTACACGCTTGCCGGGATCATCAACGAGAAAACATGGTACGGTATTGCTGATGATACATTTATAACACATGAAACTTTAAATGAGATCAACTGCCCTGAAACCCTCAGAATCGGAGATAGGGACAGGGCCATAAAGATACAGAAAACCCTGCTACTGGAGCGGTACCCACTTTCAAAGGTTGTGGACATCCAGAGAAAAGCTCTTGGTGTTAAATCCCGTGTAATACCCATGAGCGATGAGAGTTCTCATGTAACAATCACAACTGATGAAGGAAACATGGCATTCCATGATTTTCTAGTTAAACATCAGGGAAAACCTGAAGTCCTTGACATCAAGTACAATACCGTTGAACCAGCACCTGGACTTATTGAATCTATTGAAGAAGCAGATAAGGTGATTATTGGACCTTCAAATCCTGTAACATCTATAGGACCAATAATATCCATAGAAGGAGTTGTAGATGCCCTCAAAAAGTCTTATGTCACAGCAGTTTCTCCTATAATTGGTGATACTCCTGTTAGCGGTCCGGCTGCAAAGTTTATGGATGCTTTAGGACATGAAGTTTCTTGTAAAGGCGTTGCGGCTATGTATCAAGAATTTTTAGATGAATTCGTAATAGATATCAAGGATCGTATTTACGAAAAAGAAATAGAAAAACTAATATCCAATGTGGTTGTAACAAACACCAACATGAAAAACATCGGAGATAAGATGATGTTAGCCAAGAGTATTTTGGGTGAAATTTTATGATTCAGATGACTTTGACTCAGATCGATAATTATGGTCCATGGACTGTGACTCCCACACCTCGGGCCGAGGCAGATCTTCAGATTTTACAGTCGGAGCTCTATGCTGACCTTCAAAGACAATTTGCAGCAAAAGGAGGGCTTGTTTTCTTCACCCGCTTTGACAACATGCTTGCTGTCACAAACGGTGTAAGTATGGAAGATCACCGTAGAATCCAGAAGTCCATAGGGAATAGATATCCCATAACAGTTAGTATGGGGGTGGGTGCTTCCGAAACACCTTACGAAGCTCAAAAATTAGCAACCAATGCCCTTCAAAGCTATGGAGGGGCACAATCAGAGGAAAGAAAGGAAGTCCTGGCAATAGACAGCATGACCCACAGCGAAGATAGTTTCGTGCAGATTGCCCACATAGATATAAATGGAATTACAGACACCCTCACGGACATTATACCTGCATACGACACTAATTTTATTGTTAATCGTGTTCAGCACTTTTTAATGAAAAAGTTAATTGATGAAGGCTCCCTTCTATTTTTCATAGGCGGTGATAACTTCATGTCGCCGTGTAATGGCCTGGAACCAGAGGGACTCCTTAGGATAGTAGAGGAGATCAAGGATGAAATAAACATATCCCTGAAAGCTGGTGTTGGAAAAGCTCCAACTGCTGAAAAAGCAGCTAACCTGGCAGATCTTGCACTTGAGGAGATCAGAGGAGGATTCACCTACAACTTGGTCCATGTTATGAAAAATAAGGATTAAGGATAGTTGAATTATAAAAAAATCAAAATGGAACTGGATTGAGTGGATTAATACTCATCCACTTCATGCCAATGCCGTGAACACAGTTAAAAATGTTTCATTTATAATCAGTTGATGATTTAAATTTAGTTGATGATTTAAATTGATGATTTAAAATATTTTCATGATTATTAATTTCATCGTTCACTCATTACATGAAAAAATCATTGTTTTTATCAGGTGATTCTATTGAAGTTTTAGCACCAATGGCCGGTATAACCGATGGAAACTTCTGTAGAGCTATGTCTTCATACGGTTTTGATGTTGTGACCCTGGGAGGATACAATGCAGATAAACCTTCCATGGAAGCTGGTTGCAGGATAATTGAACGTGGAAGACCTGAATTTAAATTTGATGATCTTGTATCCCACGTGGAAGAACAGATCAGGATAGTTAAGGATCAAAACCCCTGGAACGGAGCTGTTTCAGTTAACCTCAGGACAACTTCTTCAGAACCTGTGATAAAAGTTTCAAAACTTAAAAATGTTGACATGGTTGAGATAAATGCCCATTGCAGACAGCCAGAACTTGTAGAATCCGGATGCGGACAGGTACTTCTCTTCAACATCCCTAAACTCCATGATCTTGTGGAGGAAGTTGTGAAAAATGCTGATTGCAAAGTTTCTGTGAAGGTACGGGCCAACGTGGCCGGTGTAAACGATCTTGAAGTTGCAGAGGCCATTGAAAATGCAGGAGCAGATTACTTACATGTTGATGCCATGAAACCAGGGTTCGATCATGCTGATTACAACATTATAAGAAAGATCAAGGCAAATACGGATATTTTCCTCGTTGGAAACAACTCCATAAGGGATCTGGAATCTGCCAGGAAAATGCTGGATGCTGGTGCAGATGGGATATCAATTGCAAGGGCAGCCATTGATGGAACCATTCCATTCGATCTTTCTGCAATATAAACATGTCAGAAAAAGGCAAAATTAATAAGAACCCTTCAAATTAATTAATTAAATATAAATAAGGAACTCAACCACATTAAGAATATATATTCATTACAAAGGTGACCATGCATGTGTTTTATAAAAATTGAAAACATCACTAAAACCTTCAAGGGTGTAACTGTTTTAAAAAATGTGAATATGACCATAGAAGAAGGTAGTGTTTTAGGCATTCTTGGGCGGAGCGGTTCGGGCAAATCCATCCTCATAAACATGCTTCGTGGAATGAAGGATTACAAACCAGATAGTGGAAGGATCATCTACAACATTGCCCTATGTCCCAACTGCATGAAAGTTGAAGCACCATCCAAGGCCGGGAAAAAATGTGACTGCGGAGGCGAATTTGAAGCTCAAAGTGTTGACTTCTGGAACTGTGAACGCCAGATCTTTGCAGCAATCAAGCGTAGAATCTCAATAATGCTACAGAGAACATTCGCACTCTACGAAGAGGAAACAGTTATAGAAAACGTTATGAAAGCTATTAAGGGACACGATGAAAACGAAAGCATTTCCATAGCCATAGACCTCCTTGACATGGCCCAGATGACCCACAGGGTAACGCACATAGCAAGGGACTTAAGTGGTGGAGAAAAACAGAGGGTCGTTCTCGCAAGACAGATAGCCAAGGAACCAATGCTGTTCCTTGCAGATGAACCAACAGGTACCTTAGACCCAAAAACAGCCCAGTTAATACACCAAGCTTTGCTTGACGGGGTGAAAAACAAGGGTACAACCATGATCATAACTTCCCACTGGCCTGAGGTGATGAAGAAGCTCTCAGACTATGTGATATGGCTTGAAAAGGGGGAAATAATTGAAGAGGGTCAGCCCGAGGAAGTTGTGGAAAAATTCCTCAAACAGGTCCCAGTACCAGAGAAGAAGGAGGTCTTCCAAACAGGAGGCCCCATAATAGAAATGGAAGATGTTAAAAAACATTACTACTCCATAGACCGCGGTGTTGTTAAGGCTGTTAACGGTATAAACCTGGTTGTTAATGAAAGTGAAATATTTGGTATCGTGGGTTTAAGTGGTGCCGGTAAAACAACACTTTCAAGGATACTTTACGGTTTAACAGACCCCAGCAGCGGAACCATAAAGGTTAAGCTGGGAGAAACATGGGTCGACATGACAGAAAAGGGCCCAATGGGAAGAGGAAGGGTCAAACCTTACCTTGGAATACTCCACCAGGAGTACAGCCTCTACCCCCACAGGAACATACTTGGAAACCTTACAGAAGCCATAAGTCTGGAGCTTCCAGCAGAATTTGCCAAAATTAAAGCTATATACGTTCTTAAAGCTGTAGGTTTTGATGAAAAAGACGCTGCAGTTATATTAGAAAAATATCCTGAAGAGTTAAGCGGTGGAGAGCGCCACAGAGTGGCACTGGCACAAGTTCTCATTAAGGAACCTAAAATAGTTATACTGGATGAACCAACAGGTACCATGGACCCCATAACAAGAGTTCAGGTCACAGACTCCATAAGAAAAGCTCGTGATGAATTAAACCAGACTTTCTTGATTATATCACATGATATGGACTTTGTTCTGGATGTCTGCGACAGGGCCGCCCTGATGCGCGGGGGAAAGATCCTTAAAGAGGGAGATCCAGAGTCAATAGTTGAAGATCTCACAACAAAAGAGAAGAAAAAGATGCTTAAGGAGGACTAAAATGGTATGGGACGATGCACCATCACACGTATGCAGGGGTGGGGATAAAAGAGCTTTAGCGTTCTGCTGTCCTCCTGTGAAACCCTGTCCAATTATCTATGCATTGGAAGATGCGAAACTCACACCTCAAGATTATATAGAGATAAAAGAGAAATTTGGAGAAAAAACCAAACTGGGACGCGGCGAAGGAACCTGCTTTGGATCGCTGGTATGGTGCTGCAAGCCGTCAAAACCCTGTCCACTGCGGGATATGGCCCTCAGAAGGATAGGTATGGATGCTGACGAATACATGCAGCTCAAAAAAGAACTTTCAGAGGAACTGGTTGGAAAACAAGAATCAGCAGCAGATGAAGGTGTTAAAACTTTATCTGAAACCTTCAAAGTACCACAAAAGGAGGCTTCCAAGGTTCTAAGCGACTGTAACAACGATGTTAAAATGGCTGCCAGGGTACTGAGAATGAAGGATCTGGAGTCCTGAAGTATGGGCTGGACTCCCCTCTTCCTCCAGATGCAAAAAAAAAGAGTTTTGGTGGCAGGTGCTGGAGAAGTAGGGGAGAGAAGAGCCAGAAGATTCCTTGAAGCTGGAGCCCAAGTTGTGATCCTCGGGGATCATGCCTCAAAAGGTATCCTTGATATGGGAGCTTCCCTGAAACCAGCTGAAAGTAGTAAGGAATGGGTTGAATGGTCAGACCTTGTGGTTGTTGCAACAAGTGACCCGGATTTAAACAACAAAATTGCAGGAATGGCTAAAGGTAAACTGATTAATCGTGCTGATTACCCAAATAAGGGTAATTTAATCGTTCCATCATCTTTTTTCATAGGAGACGTGCAAATTTGCATATTCACAGGTGGTAAGAGCCCCCTTATGGCAAAAGAGTTAAGAAAAAATATACAAAAAGTAATAAAAGATGAAGATGTTCTGGAGCTTGAACTCCAGGATTTCACAAGAAAGCTCCTAAAAAAAAGGGTAAATGACCAAAAAGAACGTAGAACATATTTATATAAAGTTTTAAACGATGAAACAATCAAAAAACTTTTAAAAGAGAATAAACTTGAGGAAGCAAAACTTTACGTTGAAGGTTTAATCGGAAGCAGGTCAGGGAGTTAGTTGGAGGAAGTAATTTGATCCTTAATATCAGAGTCGACCATAAAACAGCAAACATCAGCACAATGGAGAGATCAGCCAAAAAACTCGATGATATCTTTGAAGAGATAATGGAGAAGCACAGCGTCCGCGAACACATCCAGATAAAAACCTGCAACAGAACCGAGTTTTACTTTGTCCTGGATGATGAATGGGATGTTACAACTGTTGATTGTCCTGATTTTACTTTTGAAACCGATGATGATGCATTGAAACATCTTTTAAGACTTGCATCTGGATTGGAGTCCATGATAATCGGTGAGGATCAGATACTGGGCCAGATAGGAATGGCTCAAAAAAAGGGTATTAAGGAAGGAAGCTGCGGAAAAATTTTAAAAACTGTATTTACCAAGGCTGTTCATGTGGGTAGGGTCGTTCGACAGAAAACCATGATAAACGAAGGATCCATATCCATAGGATCAGCAGCAGTTGAGCTTGCAGAAACTGTTTATGGAGATCTTAACTTTAAGAAGGTGTTGGTAATAGGAGCCGGCAAAATGGGAACCCTTGTTGCCAAAGCCCTGGTTGAGAAAAACCTTGAAGCAATTGTTGTTGCAAACAGAACCCACGACAGGGCAGTTGAGCTTGCAAGGGAACTAGGTGGATCAGCCATACGCTTCGATAAACTTGATGAAGCACTCCTGGATGCAGATGTTGTTATAAGTGCCACAGGCGCTCCACACCCCATACTGTCCTTTGAAAAGGTAAAAAATGCCGTGCCACCTGAAAACCTCAAAAGGATGGTGATGGTTGACATTGCAAATCCACGTGACATCGACCCTCATGTTGTAGATCTCGGTGTTAAACTCTTCAACATTGACGATCTTCGAGAAATAGCCAATAAAAGCAAGACAATGCGCAGAGAAGCTGCTTGCGACGCTGAAAAAATAGTTAACAGCGAATTTGAACTTCTGAAAAGATCCCTAAAAGATCTTGAAATTGAACCACTTATATCAAATATAATGGCAGATGCAGAAAATATACGGGTTAAAGACACTCAAAAAGCATTTAGAATATTAAAAAATGCAAAAAACAATGAGAAGGTTGTGAATGATCTCACCAAGGTCCTTGTAGAACACATTTTCTACGACGTCATCAAGAACCTGAAAGATGCAGCTGAAAAGGACGAAAAAGAGGTTATAGAAGCTGCAGAAACTATTTTCAGCCATTAATGAGCGGTTCAATGGATCTTTCAGAGTTCAATGGATCCTTCAGATGGATTAACAAGTCATTCAAATGAATTAGCAAGGTTTTAACAAGGTTTTCCTAAAAACTACACCTAAAAACAACAGTTTCTCCTTTAAGGAACCTACATTAATTTTATATTCATTATACTAATTTTATATCCCTTTTTCATGATAAAAAATATGAAGAAAAAAATATAAAAGGTAAAAATGTTCAGAATCATGCAAACATTTCTTTTGGCTCGTTTTTCTTTTGTTTGTATTGTTTAAGGGCGTATTTAACATGTTCCCATTCTAAAATATCTTTATCCTCTGAAATTGCCTTGTGGAGGGCTACTTTAAGGATTTTGTCCTTGAGATCCCTACCAGACATTCCCTTCGTACATTTTGAAAGTTTTCTAGCATCAACCTTAACTTGTAGGGGCATGGATTTTATGTAAAATTCCAGAATTTCAAGTCTTTCCTTTTCATTGGGCAGTACAAATTCTATTTCTTCCTCAAATCTGCTTCTTATTGCAAAATCAAGGAGATAGGGATTGTTGGTGGCTCCTATAGTAACGACCCCTTTGTTAGTTTCTATACCGTCCAGCTCAGTTAAAAGGGCATTTACAACCTCTGAAACGTCTCCACGTAGGGACTGGTATTTTCTATCAAGACCCACTGCATCTATCTCATCTATAAATATCACAGAAGGGGCACATGCAGTTGCTGCCTCAAAAAGATCGTGTATCTGTCTTGAACCGTCTCCAACATGTTCTCCTATGAGGCTTGTGGCCTTGACAAGGAAGAGTGGAACTTTAAGTTCATTTGAAAGTGATTTTGCAAGCATGGTCTTACCAGTTCCTGGAGCTCCATAGAACAGCACGTTTCTTGGTGCCCATTCCCTGAATAGGTCTGGATCCTGGAGGTACTTCATTATAACCTTGCACTTGGTTTTTGCACGCTCCTGTCCTATGACATCGTTCATGCAAACGTTACTTTCAATTTTCTTGATTTCACGGGATTCCTTGACCTCCATTAAAATGATGGAAGTGTTGGTGGTTATTTGAGAATTATCTGGATGTGCTTTTATTATTTTAAAAGCGTAATCCGGTAGTAACTTCTGATCAAAAAGGAAAGATCCTTCCTTTGCTGTGCAGCCTTCCCACTGCTCCTTTGCATAGAGTTCAAAAAGTTCTTTGTCGAATATCTCTATTTTAGGGTTTTCAACGAGGTTGCACAAAAAGGGATAACCAACAGACTGGAGAACAACCAGTTTACTCTCCTTATCAGGCTCATTTAAACTTTTTAATACTTTTTTATCTGATACAACTTGATCAGGAAATGTATTGTTTAGTTTCACTAAGAATACCTACCACATTTTTTATTTTGAGTTTTTTAATTAACTCTCTCATTTTTTGAATACCTTTATATTAACTGGGTTATAGTTTATGTCAACATGAATAAAAGTTTTGCTTTATCCTTTGAAACCAGAGCACCAAATTTTCTAAAACTAAAACTGAAATTTACAGGGGCCCCAGAAACCAAACCCCAACATTATATAAAACATACAAAATAAAAGGTTAAAATTGATATGTACCTTCCAAATTTCACATACACCAACAAGACCATTAGAAACATGGCTGAAATTGATTTGATCAGGGGTATGATTTTAAATGCTGAGATCACACCGGAACTTGACCTTCACCTGAGAAAGAGCGCACTTTTAAGATCTGCCCTTGCCTCCACATCCCTTGATAAGTCTTTGAAGGTGGGAAAAGTTAAAAAATCTAGCAAAGCTTCATCCAAAAAATCTTTCAAATTTAAACCGAGTTCAAAGGCCCGTGAAGATCAGGATATTCAGGGCTACCTCGAGGTTTTACAAGATCTGGACAGCTACCATGAGCATGGCAAGGTCACTGAGAAACTGCTTTTCAGGATGCACGAAAAACTAACTGAAAATACACTGAAAGATGTACACCCTAACAACAAGTATCGTGAGGTTGATGTGGAACTTGAATATAATGGCAGTAATCCATTTAAATACATGCCTCCAAACCATGAACTTGTGCCCAACTTGATGGAAGAACTGCTTAAATGGGTGAACAACAACTCCACTGAAATTTCTCCAATCACGGTTGCAGGCACAGCACACTGGAAGATGCTGCGAATACAACCATTCTGCCAGGGAAATGGACAAACTGCAAGGGCCCTAACTGACTTAATTCTATATTTAAGACTTTTTAACACCAAAGGATACTTTTCGCTCGAAGAATACTACAAAAAAGATGAAAAAGCTTATTTAAATGCTTTGAGCCTGGATTTAGAAGAGAAAAAAAGTCTGACAATGTGGATGGAGTACTTCACAGATGGAGTTCTGACATCGCTCTCAGAAACAGGGAATAAAATTTCAAACCTTACTAAAACAGGAAAGTGTTTTGACAGATCAACCTTTAAAGATTACACAAAGATCCTAAGTTTTCTACATATATACGGAAAAATAACCCCAAAGGATGTGGCCACACTTTTTGGAATAAATGAAAGCGAAGCAGTTTTATACTTGCAGAAACTGGAAGAACTCTCGGTTATTAAAAAGAAAAAAAGGCACGGTTCTAGTTATTACATCCTGAAGATCAGGGCTGATCAACTGAAAAAACAGTGGAAGATCCTCTTCAAAAAGGATTAACATTCAGCAGGGCTTAACATCCACCAGCAAAAATCCTCTTCAAGGTAACTTAAATCTTAGAAATATTCTGGTACAGACCCTTCATTATGAGTGCATCGTAGTCCAGATATGGAGATTCACAGATTATTGTAACGTTCCAGCCACATTCAACAATTTCTTCAAGGAGAGGCTCAATAGGGGGACCATAGTCCTCATCCTCAACGCCGTGATGCTTCCTCTCACCGGCATCTGTGTACTCCACGTGTGTGAAGTGGGAGTGCAACGATTTCAATCCCAGTGCATCTTCCAGCTTCTGGAATATCTTGTTGTAATCAGTTTTATTCTTTATAGAACCGCCAGATCTTGCATGGACGTGTGCAAAGTCCACCGTGGGTTCAAAGTGATCGAATGAACTGCATATCTCTATTATCTCATCCAGATTCCCAAGCTGAGATTTTTTACCCGTTGTTTCAGGCGCCAGGGTATAATTTTCAACACCAAGTGCTTCAAGAGCCTCTTGAATGTCTTTTATTGAATTTTTACACTGTTTCATTGCTTCTTCTGGTGTATAAGTGGTATAAAAACCAGGATGAAACACGGTGCGATAGGCACCCATCCATTCGGATGCTTTAGCAGCCTGAACAAGCCTTTTAACAGATCTTTCGATTACATCGTCCTTGTTGGATGAAAGGTTGATGTAGTAAGGTGCATGCATTGAAACCAGCACATCATTTTCATCTGAATTCTCTTTAAGTGCTAATGCGGATTGTTTTGATATCCTAACTCCGTAGGTTGCCTGGTACTCGTAGGCATCCAGGCCTATTTGATTTATGTAACTGCAAACACTCGGTGTTTTACCTTTGTAATTAATGGGGTTTCCGGCAGGTCCAAATTTTACATTACCCATGAATTAACCTCTTAAACTGCTTAATCTTCCAGTTTGAGATCGTTGTAGGCAGAGACAGCTGCAACTGCACCCTCTGAACAGGCCACAACTATCTGTTTTAAACCGCCTGTAACATCGCCTGCAGCGTAAACATGAGGAACATTTGTCTTCTGGTTTTTGTCCGTAACGATGTATCCCCCATCAATTTCAACACCCATCTCACCTGCAAGTTCGCTAGAAGGTTTCTCTCCAATTGCTATGAAAACCCCGTTTACATCAAGCTCTTCCTCAACGTCCCGAACCCGATCGTAGATCACAACGCTTTTCACAAAGTTATCTCCCTTTATCTCCCTGACAACAGAGTTCCAGATGACTGGAATCCCTTTTTCCTTTATTTTATTTTGAAGGTATTTTTGAGCCCTTAACTCATCTCTCCTATGGATCATTTTAACGTTGCATCCAATATCATCGAGATAAAGGACGTGCTCGGCTGCAGAGTTCCCTCCACCAACCACAACAACGTTCTTATTCCTGAAGAACATGCCGTCACAGATGGAACAGTAGGATATGCCTTTTCCAATGAATTTCTGCTCGCCAGGTATTCCAAGTTCTCTGTAATTGGTTCCAGTAGCTATTATAATGGTTTTAGCATTGTATTGACCCTTATTTGTAATTAATTCAAATATTCCATCTTCTTTTTCTACTTTCTGGATCTCCTCAGACTCTTTTATTTCCACGTATCCTGATGCATGGTCTCCCACTCTCTTTAGAAGTTCCAGACCAGTTATGGATTTAAATCCGGGGAAGTTCAAAACTAAGGGAGCCGCATTTGCCATTCCACCTTTAACGGCTTTTTCCAGTATAACTGCTTTTAAGCCTTCTCTTCCAGCATATATGCCTGCTGTAAGACCTGCAGGTCCTGCACCAACTATTGCAACGTCATATTCTTCCATAAAACCACCTTTTTAATGTTAATTAAGGAATTAAATAAAAACCCTTCTTAACCTTTCTTTTTAAGGTCGAATGCTTTTTTTTAGCTTTTTTTTATTGTTGTCCTTTTGATGTTACCCTGAAGGAGATAATCTTATGTTGTTATTTATTCTGTAGCTTATTCCTCAAAAGTTTATTCACGAGTTTTCCATCGGCCTTGCCCTTGAGTTTGGCCATTGCCTTACCCATTAAAGCCCCCATTGCACCCATTCCCCTTTCTTCAATCATTTCACTGTTTGATGAGATTATACCTTCAATCACAGATTCAACTTCCTCTTCAGAGAGCATTATAAGGTTCAAATCACGTGCTGCATCTTCTGGGGAGCTTTTACCGTCACAGACTCCAACAAGAACCTCTTGAACTGCCTCTTTGGTGATCTTACCCTCTTCAACCAGGTTAAACGTCTCCTTCAAACAGTCCACCGTCAGTTTGGAGATAGCCTTTCCATCCCTCTTAAGCTCCTTAAGTGTGTAAGCCATGGTCGATGCCACCGTTGTTGAATCAAGACCAGAAGACCCCATTATCTCCTCAAATTCCGCAGCCCTGTTACGCCTTACAAGTTGATGAGCCAGATCCTCACTCAGGCTGTACTCCTGAATTATTCTGGCCTGTTTTTCATCTGGAAGTTCCGGCAGGTTTTCCTGTATACGTTTCAGGTAGGCCCTTGAGATCTTGGCTGTTGGTATGTCTGTTTCCACGTACATACGGCTTGCAGTTGGTAGGGGCCTTAAATATTCGCTGTTTGCATCATCTGTTGCCTTCCTTGTCTCCTCTGGAACTTCTTTTATGGCTGTTTTTGCCCTTCTTAAAACTTCAAGCAGTGCATTTCTTGCCTTCTCACCCTCATCTGCAACTAGTATGAATGCATCATTTTCATCCAGTTTCAGGAACTTTGAAACTGCATCAACCTCCTGCTGGGTTACTCCATATGCTGGAAGTTCATCTGTATGGAAAAGACCCGATACCCCCATTTTTTTGGCGTAGCCTGCAAGTTCAGTTCCAAACCTCCGGCCCGGCTGAACTTCCCTTCCGATGAGGCCCGAAAATCCTTCAAGTTTGATTGCAAGAACAGATCCACCCTCTAAAATGGCCTTAGAGATTATCTTGGACTCCGTGTCCTTTAATAATTCCCCAACATCGTAGATCTCATCAACAACATTTGCATTCCTACTTTGAAGCTCCTTCATTATCCCAACAAGATTTATCTGCCTTTTAACCTCATTTTCAACCATATTTGGCATGAGATCAAGGTCCTGAACCCCCTTGAGTTCAACACGGGCTCCATCCCTGATGGATATGTTAAGGTCCTGCCTTATGGTTCCAAGCCCACGTTTAACCTTGGTGCTTCGAAGAACCTGACCTATCTGGTATGCAACTTCCTTGACCTGTTGGGGGTGCTTCATGGACGGGTCCGTGGTTATCTCAACAAGCGGAATGCCCAACCTGTCAAGTCTGAACACGACTTTGCCCTTTTTCTGCCCTATACGTCTTGCTGCATCCTCTTCAAGGCAAAGGTTTTCTATGCTGACCCTTCCGTACTCCGTGTCCATGTAACCGGCTGTTGCAACCAGTCCCGTCCTCTGGAAGCCTCCTGTGTTACTTCCGTCTATGACCTGTTTTCTCATGGTGTGGAACTCATCAACAACATTCATGTTAAGGAGGGATGCAATTATAAGTGATAATTTGAGGGCCTCTCTGTTTAATGGGTGTGGAGGCTCTTCGTCCAGTTCAACAAGGCATGTTTCATCCTTATATGCCTCGTAGATAAATTGTAACTTTCTTCTGGATTCTTCAAATGCTGCCCTATCTATCTTTCCAAGTTCGCTCTGGGTTGGTCTCAGGTTCCTTAAAACTTTGTAATCTGGTTTCTTATCTGTAAGCTCGCATGGACATGGACAAAAAAGTTTCTCATCCGTGTTGAGCTGTTGATGTATTTCCAAACCTATTTTAAGGCCTAATTCTTCATAATCCATTAATATCACCGTTGCTATGATTAAATGCATTAAATTTGGTTAAAATTTCATTTTTAAATGTTTAAACTTTTTTTAAATCCTTACTTTTCATATCCGTTTATTTAATTTTAAATTAAAAAAATTTAGATTAAAAAGAATTTCTTTGATGATCTGGACTCAATTTCACCTTTGAGGTTGGTCTGCATGATTTTTTTGACTTCTTCATTGTTGTCAGTCTGTCCCAGGGTCCAGACAAGTTTTACGTAGGCAGTTTCAGGCAACATGTCAAGGGCAGATATAACGCCTGCTGAAAGCAATTCTCTGCCTGTGCTGTAAACATTCATGTTCACCTTACCGTAAAGGCACTGTGAAGCCATCACCACAGGTATTCCACTGTCTGTTGCCCTGGAAACTGCAGGTATCAAATAATCTGGGCAGTGCCCAAGTCCTGTTCCTTCTATCACGATTCCCCTGTAACCTCTGTCAACGTAGAGGTCGAGGATCTCGGCTGAGATTCCAGGGTAGCTTTTCACCAATGCTACCTTGGATTCCAGATCGTCGTGCAGAACCACTTCTGATTCCTCACGCCTTTTATAGTCCCTCTTTTTGTAGTCCATGTTTTTATTAAGTTTTAAGTTTCCGTTTTGAATCCTTGCAATGGGCTCGGTGTTTATGCTGCGGAAGGTGTCCCTCCTGGAGGTGTGCATCTTCCTGACCTTGGTGCCCCGGTGCAGGTAACAGGCAGGATCATCCTCTTCTGCATGCATGCAGACTGTGACCTCCGCTACGTCTGATTTGGCGGCTGCAATAGACCCCATAAGGTTCCAAAATGCATCTGACGAGGGCCTGTCCGAACTTCGCTGTGCACCCGTTAAAACCACGGGCACGGGTGTGTCCATGATGAAGCTCAAGGCTGCAGAGGTGTAGTGCATGGTGTCTGTACCATGGGCAACAACAACACCGTATGCACCGTTGTTTATCTCATCTGCAATTGAACGGGCTGTCTTGACCCAGTACTCCGGTTTCATGTTCTCGCTCAGGATGTTCAATATGGCCTCGCCCCTGACGTTTGCATGCTCCAGAAGCTCAGGTGTGGCCCTTAAAAGGTCATCTGCCGTGAAAGCAGGGTGAACTGCCCCTGTTTTGTAATCTATTATGGATGCAACTGTTCCGCCCGTTGATATTATGGATATGTCCTTTTTATGGTTGTCCCTCTCCACATCAACCGGAGGAAGTTCTATTTCAGGTTTTTCACCCTTTTCAAGAAGTTCTATCCTTGAATCAGTTATGTTAACTCCCATGTTGTATCCACTTGCCATCTTAAGGACAACGTGTTCATCATCCGCATCCTCTGCCCTGTCAAGAACCATTCCCTCATAAAATACGTCCTTCTTGGTTATCCTGATTTTATCTCCTATGGATACGTTCTGTGAATCTAAAAATTGTTTTGAAGCTCCTCTGTAACTCATAAAATACCTCTGTAAAATTCATCAACTGAATAATATTTTAGATCGTGAATCTGGACCGTTTAGATCCCATGTTAACTGGTTGTTCAGCATCTCATAAAACCTTTTAAGTTTTTATATTATCTGATCCACCATCTGATCATAGTTTTTTTAATCTTTACTTTGAATTTAGATCCATTGACTCGTAGACCCCTTAAAGATCAACATGAATTTTTTATTAAAAAAGAAGTTCTTAAATTAAAAAAATTCTTAAAAAAGGTTAGAAAATCCTTGAACTCGAAAAAAATCTTTGAACAAATATTTCAACGTTTTAATTCAATTTTCGTGAATTTAAAAAAAATAATTTAAAAAAATACAGATCTCCGATTAAAAAATAAAAATCCGTTGAATTAATAAGCCCAATTAGTAACATCAGTGAACACTGATTTCAACGCCAACTGGGCAGTGGTCTGAACCCATAACATCCTGCATTATGAAGGATGATTTTACATGGTTCATGAACTCCCTGTTTGTAAAGAAGTAATCAAGACGCCATCCAACGTTCCTTTCCCTGGCCCTGGTTCTGTAGCTCCACCATGTGTACTGTTCTGGTTCCTTGTTGAACTCCCTGAAGGTGTCAACGTAACCCGTGTCAAGTAACTTATCGATCCAGGCCCTTTCCTCTGGTAGAAATCCTGAAACCTTTTCATTGTCCTTTGGACGTGCCAGATCTATTTCTTTGTGGGCTGTGTTTACGTCTCCACATGCAACTATGTTTTTGCCCTGTTTTCTGAGCTTCTCTGCATGTTCAAGGAATGCATCGTAGAAGTCCATCTTGTAGTTCAAACGTTCCCTGGACATTTTGCCGTTTGGAAAGTACACGTTGAATAAAACGAAGTCCCCATAGTCTGCAATTATCGTTCTGCCTTCAAGGTCGAATTTGTCGATCCCCAAGCCGTATTCCACCTTTTCAGGTTTTATCTTCGTGTAGAGTGCAACTCCACTGTAGCCCTTCCTCTCTGCCTCGCAGAAGTAAGTGTGGTAACCCTCAAAGTTCCTTATATCTTCGGGAAACTGTCTTCGAGTTGCTTTTGTCTCCTGAATGCAGAGAATATCCGGAATTTCACTTTTAAACCATTCTGCAAAACCTTTCCTGTGTACTGCCCTTATTCCATTCACGTTCCACGAAAGAATCCTGATTTTCTTCATTTTCTCATCTCTACACATTGATCCTGCATTTTCTCATCTTAAAATGTATAGTTGAATCTGTAGTATGGTTGAATCTGTAAGCGCCCTTAAATAAATATTAGATTTTGACCCAGTCCAAATAAAACTGTAAAAAAAAGAGACCGTGTAAAAGTTATCATACATAATGTCCTTAAATCTTCATAATTAAATCCGGGTTTAATTCAAGCGTGGATTTAGTTATAAACTCATTTTTATGTTAAAAAGCTTTTAATAAACTTCTTAACTTTAGATCATGGAAGAGTAGCTGCAATTAGCATAGACAAAAAAATACTGAAAAATTAAAATATAAAATTAAAATATAAAATTAAAATATAAAATTAAAATATAAAATTAAAATATAAA
>ENA-UOOE01000047-UOOE01000047.1-fermentation-metagenome-genome-assembly--contig:-NODE-47-length-123561-cov-29.997539_pt1 | contig 123561 bp, 100 predicted proteins | sample MGYA00245776_ERZ724021 | MGnify/ENA primary metagenome ERZ724021 (study PRJEB28704, sample SAMN03018321) | fermentation metagenome | biome: anthropogenic terrestrial biome; feature: soil... | reverse complement strand
ATATTTTACCATTTTCTCTTCCTGCAAATGCGAAAAAACCGCCTAAGCTTAACGCCTTTGGCGGCTTTCCCAAGCTGTGTTTTCACACAGCCCCTTACCATAATAAGCGGCAAATTTGCCGCGGTGAGCTAATCGAGCCCGACTGCGGGGTTATGAAAGCAAAACCCGGGGTCCTCCCCGGGTTTGAGAGCTCAGATATTCAATTTTATTTAAGCGCGGTAACCTATCACCCCGCTCTCTTGAAACCCTTGACCGGTATATTGGCAACCAGGGCGACGGAATCGCCCTCATTTTCCAGGTCCACCGACAGGGCTTCCTCATCTATATCCAGGTATTCTCTGATAACCTTGATCAGGTCTTCTTTAAGCTGGTTTAAAAACTCGGGAGAGACCGAGGCCCTGTCGTGAACCAGAACCAGTCGCAGTCTTTCCCGGGCAACATCCTTGCTGGAGACGCTGTCCTTGTTGAAAAATCTGGTGATTATATCTAACAAAGCCATACCTCCCCTCCTTATCTAGCTAGTTTAAGCATCTTTCTGAACCTGTCGACGAATTTTACGTTTTCTTCATCAACAGACAGCAAAGGAACTTTTTCGCCGTTGATCCGCCGGGCAATACGCCTGTAAGCTCCTCCCGCCCGGGAACTGGTTTCCAGCACCGCAGGTTCGCCCCGGTTGGTGGATACCACAATGGACTCATCCTCAGGCACTACTCCCAGCAGTTCTATGGACAAAATATCAAGTATATCATCTATATCCATCATATCACCGCGTTTTACCATTTTGCTGCGCAGCCGGTTGATAATGAGCCTGGAATTATTAAGACCGCTGGCCTCAAGCAGACCGATGATGCGGTCGGCGTCCCGTACCGAAGAAATCTCCGGAGTAGCAACCACAATGGCATTATCAGCTCCCGCCACGGCATTTTTAAACCCTTGTTCAATGCCAGCCGGGCAGTCTACCAAAATATAATCGAAGTCCTTGCGCAGCTCGTTGGCCAGGTTTTTCATTTGGTGAGGAGTCACTGCTGTCTTGTCCTTGGTCTGGGCCGCAGGCAGCAGATACAGACCGTCAAAGCGCTTGTCTTTAATCAAAGCCTGTTTCAATCTGCAATTTCCGTTTACTACGTCAACTATATCGAAGACAATCCGGTTTTCCAGTCCCATCACTACGTCCAGGTTTCTCAGGCCAAGATCAGTGTCAATCATGACTACCTTCTTATCCATCATAGCCAGTGCAGTGCCCAGGTTGGCTGTAGTTGTAGTCTTGCCCACTCCACCTTTACCGGAAGTAATGACTATAACTCTACTCTTCATCTCCAATCCTCCAATCATATTTTTAACTTTTCAATCACTACTTTGCCGGCTCTGATACGAGCCGTTTCAGGAGTCGAAACTACAATTACCTCCCCATCAGGCGGGCGGGTAATGTGGTTGGCAATCCTTATCTGAATCGGGCTTAAGCGGTAGGCGCTGATTACAGCAGTATCATCACCAAACGCACCGGCGTGCGCCATGCCTTTCAAATTGCCCATAACTACGATATTACCTCCGGCGACAACCTCTGCTCCCGGGTTAATGTCACCCAGAATAACCAGATTTCCCTCGCAGAAAATCTTCTGCCCCGATCTGAGGTGTCTGCAAATAAGGGTAGTATCGCTATACTGGGGCATATATCCAAACGGATAGTCGTCCGGCTCCTGTCCCACCGGTGGCTCGTCGGGCCGCATTTCCTTCAGATGCAGTCCGTGATCCAGTAAAATGTCTTCGATTTCCCTCACCTGTTTATTGTTGAGATGTTTGTCGCCCATATCAAGAACAACCAGGGTTCCCAGCGCATAGTTGTCAATTCTTTGCAGCTTTCTTTCCAGCTGGCTTTTAATTTCCGCAAAGGTGTTGAATGATCTTAGGTCGATCCGTATTTCCCCATTAATACTCCTGAGAGCTGCTGACAATGTCTACCCCCCAATCCTGAACGCTGATAAAAGCCTATATCCTTGCTTTCTATTATTGTAATAATTTTCCTGCAAAGAAAAACCGTAAATGATAGGATTTTTCCGCTAATCCTCTCATTTACGGTCGTTTTGCCGGCACAAAATTCTATCAAGTTTCGCATTCGCTTTCGACGTTAATTAACATCAGGTGAGCTTCCCTGGGGTTATTAATCCCGGGGATGATTCCTTTTCCGCTCCAGCAGGCGGGAAGTGTTGAGTACTGATGCTGCTTCCGGTTTCTTGCCCGGCTTACCGGAGTCAGCCCCGGGGATGCTGCCGGACTCAGATGATGAGGGCGTTGCGCCTGCCTCCGGTGGGCTGTCATCAGCCCTGGTTTTCTGCCGCTGCTGAATAACCTGTTTACGCTGCTGCAGTCGGGTATAAGTAGGTGATAATGTTTCCTGGATCTCGACATCAGTGGCCCGGCGCCAGCGTGAACTTACTTTTTCGATATCGGCCCGGCTGAGGCTGAGACGCCGTGCAGCAATATCCAGGGGCAGTAAGCAGACGGCCATAATCAAAAGCCAGGGCCATAATTCCACTATCCCCTTTAAAGGGGGCAGGTTATCGGCAAAAGCCTCTTCCGGTTTAGAAATAACACTTCCCCCTCCCCGGGCCGCTACCTGCTGTAAAAAGGATTCGTCCCGGGATACTTTGCCATATTCCGGAGAATAAGACAGCGCTGCTCCTCCGCTCACACTGCCCAGGATTTCCTCCCCTCTTTGCTGCAGTACGTTGATGAGATAAACCCCCGGCTCCCGGGCGCTGAAACTGCCGGCAAAACTGCCCGGCGCAGTGGGCTGCAGTTCCAGACTCTGACTCTTGAGATCAGGGGTGATGATATTAGCCTGGTTTATCAATGAAGTCGCGGTCAGATCATCTGATTCTACTTTAACATATCCCCGGCCGCCCTCAATATAAGCCTCCATCTGCAGGCTGCTGTCCTGACTGCGGGGAAGAACCCAGGACAGCATGTTGCCCCAGAACTGGTTGTAGCCTTCCCAGGCGGCCCACCCGGCCGCCCAGCGCCCGCCTCCGTCGCTGGTAAAAGCCAGGGATCTTCCCAGTCCATACTGCCAGCCTGCCAGTACCGGATCACCGCGGTGGCTTTCCAGCATCAGCTGGGCCGAATCTTTAACCGTACTGGCCACATAACCCTGCAGTTCGGGAACAGCGTTTATCCCTTGCAGTATCTCACTTCCGGCCGCTTTTAAGGGCGAAAAGTTCTCCTCCACTATATAACTGCGCAGTGCCGTAATGGTCTCTTTGGTAAATATCCGGGGAATGGTATAGGCTTCGTTAGTGAAATAATATCTGCCCCTGCCCCATTCCGCCAGCAGCTCCAGCAGATCGGTATCGGAGCCGTCGCCCACGGCAACGGTGGACATGGTTATGCCTGCCTTTTCCATTTTTCGGGCCAGGAAATAATAATCCCCGGTGGTAGCCGACTGTCCGTCAGTGAGCAATATGATATGCTTATATTTGGTTTCCGCCTTTTTTAAGGTATCATAGGCTAAAGCCAGGGACGGGTAAATACTGGTGCCGCCGTCAGCCCGCAGAGTAGCGATATCATCCTGAATGGCGGCCAGATCATCCACCTTACGCATCTTTACTACCCATTTGGCCTCACTGTCAAAGGCCAATACCCCGATCTGATCCATGGGACCGAGAACCTCGGTAGCCTGCACCGCCGCTTCCCGGGCCAGGTCAATTTTGGCGTAGCCGCCGGCGTCGCCCGACATACTTCCGGACTTGTCGATTACCAGCAATAGGCCCAGGCTGGGGATCTCTTTTTTGCCCCGCAGATCCATATGCACCGGCAGGGCTTTTTCCACCGGGGTTTTAAAATAACCTCCGGGGCCAAAGCTCTGATCTCCCCCCACCATTATTAATCCCATTCCCATGTTTTTCACCGCCATATTGATGGCTTCCATATTATCCGCACTCAGGGCCGAGGCCGGTACGTTGCAGAGAATCACGACGGCGTAGCGCTGCAGTTCCTCCACCGTGCCGGGGAACTGATAAGCTGGAATCACCCGGTTATCCAGGTTGAGAGAATCAAGAGCCCGTTTAATAGAATCCGCTTCGCCGGATGAACCTTCCACCAATAAAATGGATGGAGGCCCCTGAACCATGGTAAAAGCATGGGCTACGTTATTCTCGGCAATAGTGTCTTTTTTAAATTCGGCCACCGCTTTGAAACTATGGAAGCCGCTCTCCTTAATCATGGCCGCGCAGCTGAAGGAATTCTCACCCCGGTTAACCTGGCTGTCAAGTTCGCCCACCACTGCACCGTCCTGGTATATGCGCAGCATTACCGGAGTAGCGATATTGCTGTCTATCTTGACCTTGACGTTAAAACGTTCTCCGGGATAGAGCCGTTGCGGCAATACCATGCTCTCCACCCGCGCCTCGGGGCCCTGCTCCTGCCGCAGGGGTAAAACGTCCACCCGGACTCCTTTATCCGCCAGAAATGCCGCTTCTTTCATCAAATCGCCGCTGTTTTCATCACCGTCGGAAATCAGTACCACCCTTCTCAGGCTTTCCCGGGGCATTAGAGCGTCGGCCAGTTTCAGGCCTTCGCCGGGGTTAGAATAATTGGGGTCCACCAGGCTCTCAATGCGATTAAAAGAGGAAGCAGCCGATAGGGGCTGGTCCACCCGGGCCTCATCGCCGAAAAGAATTATCCCCGCCCGGTCATCGGCCTCCTTTTTTTGCAGAGCCCGTTGGATAAAGTCTTCCGCTTTATCCCTTAGTTGCTCGCAGCTGGCCGAGCCATCCACTACGAAAACCACACTCTGCTTATGCAGGGGAAAGCGAAATTCCATACCGGCCAGAGCCAGAATTAAAAAGAGCAAAAGGCTCACTCTTAAGACCAGAATCAGGTTGCGCCTCCAGCCCGGCAGGTGCAGGCTGCTGCCGTACCATAAGTAGAGGGGATAAGCCAGAACGGGTAAAACCAGAAGCCAAAGCGGCTGATTAAAGCTAATAGCCACGGCGGTACACCTCCCATTCCACCAGAAGTACGAGCAGGCATAACGCCGCCAGGTAAGGCCATATTTCCCGATTGCTTATATTTTCAGCCGCTTGGCCTCCTGCCTGTATCCAGGCTATGCTGCGGGGTTTGAGGTCCGACTCCTGTAAGTTGCCGGAGTTTTTGACCGCCCAAACCGTCTGCTCCCGGTCGGCAGCTATCTGAGTGAAACGGTAAGGTCCCGGCTGCCGGGTGGGAAACATGGCTGGAAACGGAGGCTTGTAGCTGCGTTCTTTGCCGTCCGGTTCCTGCATCACAATCTCTTCGCTTCCCGGCATAACCGTAAAACTGTAGGTATCGGAGCCGATTACAGCAGCATGGTCCTGTTGGTCCGGCAGCATCCAGCTTAGCAGATTGTTTATCAAGATAGGAAAGCCGGTCTGCAAAGGGATGTTGCTCTGGTGCAGGTCACAGCCCCACACCGCCATCCTCCGGCCTTGATATTCACCTGTGGCCAGCAAAGGTTCGTCCTGATAATCAAGCAGGGTTTTAAACCCGGCCGGGAGAAGCAGATTGCGGGCCGAAGCCATTTGCCACCCATTGACATCCACATATTTCAGCAAAGGTTCATCCGGCCTGCCATTGACGGAGGCTATGTCCCGGCTGGAACCCTGCACCGGGATATGGGCATTGCCGGAGGGAGGGTTTAAGACCAGCATAGGCGTATGCGGCAGCTGCTCCGGCAGCCAGCCGTCGAAGATATAGAAATCATAATCCTGGTTGTAATCCAGATAATTGGCCGGAGCCGTCTTATATAATTCCAGGGCACCGGACAGAGTAAGGGCCTTCTCCACGAAAACATTGCCCGCGGTTACCAGTAAAGCCCGTTTTTCAACGGCAGCCGGCACCGGCGTCCAGGCCTTATTATCCTGGGAGTAAATATCCTTTCTGGATAGACGGGCTTCAATAATATCAGCTGTTAGGGGCAAATCTTCCCAGATTAGGTCCTGCATCTCCCCCGGCTTAAGCGCCAGCTGCTTTACATCCAGCAGGGCTTCTCCGCTTCTGAGCTCAACCTCGGTTTTTATCGGCTCCGGGCCGAAATTCTTCACCCGCGCCAGGGTCAGTACCCGGGAATTATGGTTACGGGCAGCCAGGGTGGTTATACCCACATTGTCCGCGCTTTTACCGATTAATTCAATTTTAACCGGGCAGGCCAGTTTTATCTTATCATTGGCCGGCATTACTCCGCCGTCGCTTAAAACCAGCAGGGAAATGCTGTCGTCCGTTTTGGTCATAGCGGAGACAATGGCTGTTGCCGCTTGTAGATCAGCACTGCCTGATGCCACTGTGATCTCATCCAGCATCTGCTTTATTTCCTTGCGGTCACGGCTGGCCGAGACTAAAACGGCCGGTTTTTCCGCCATGGCAATCAGGGTCATGCGGTCATGAGCCCCTAATTGATCAGCTATTGCCGCCGCTTTCTGCCGGGCCGCCTCCAGACGGGAGGGGTATACGTCGCTAGCAGCCATGCTGGCAGAGCAGTCGAGTACCACTACCAGATGGCGGGCGCCATTTTCAGCCACCGGCAAGTAGGGCCGGGCCATTGCTGCCAGCAGCAGAACCGCGGCCAGCAACTGCAGCAGCAGCAGCAGATTCTTTTTAAGGCGCTGCCAGGGGTTGCTGGCTTCAATATCCTTTAAGACCTGCTCCCACAGATAGGTGCTGGAAATGACCAGCTCCTGGCGGCGCGGTTTCAGAAGATAAAGTAAGATTATAAGTGGTATTATAAAAGCAAAGCCCAAGGCCAGCGGATTAAAAAACTGCAAAATATCTTCTCCTCTATATCAAACCATTGGAAAAATCCGGGTTATTCAGCGGCTGATTTATCTTCGTCCCAGAATGCCTGCGGCGGGGAGGCTCTTCAGGATAATGTCCTCCAGGGGCTCGGCTGCGCTCAACTGCCAATAGCCCATGTTACGCTGATGGCAGAAATTACGGATAGTGTCGGTATACTGCTGCAGCTTGCGCTTATAGGCTTTAATCACCATGGGGGTGAGGGTAACCTCCCGGGTTTCGCCGCTTTCACAGTCCACCAGGCGCAGATCGCCGTTTAAAGTGGGCTCCAATTCATCCGGGGCCAGCAATTGCAGCACGATCACATCCTGTTTCAGATACTGCAGGTACTTAAGCCCCTCCTGAAATCCCGGCGGAGACATAAAATCTGAAATCACCAGCGCCATTCCTCCACCTGAAGCATAACGGCCAAATTCCTTAAGGGATCGGTTCAAATCAGTGGCGCCGCCGGCAGGAAGGCGGTCAATAAAGTCCCAGACCCGGTGTAATGAGCCCTTTCCCCGCAGGGGCGGCAAAAAAGCGCTTAAATGATCAGAGCAGGCAGCCAAGGCCACCCGGTCGAAACTGCTCAAGGCCAGGTAGGCGAAGGCAGCGGCAATCTGCCGCGCGGTTCTGGCTTTGGCCGGCTGCCCCCAGTCCATGGACTGGCTCAGGTCCAGAAATATGGTCAATAAAAGATCCTGTTCTTCCATGAACAGCTTTAAAAATAAACGTTCACTGCGGGCATAAGCATTCCAGTCGATATGGCGGAAATCATCTCCGCTGGTATAGTTGCGGAAATCGGCGAATTCCACCGAACTGCCTTTGTTAGGCGAGCGCCGCTCGCCGCTGTGTTTGCCGGCTATTATTTTTCGGCCCTGCAAGGCCAACCGCTCCAGACTGGCCAGAAACTGCTGGTCAAAAAGGTCGTCCATGTTATTTCACCTTTAATTTCTGCAGGATATCGGTTATCAGTTGATCGGTACTTAAACCCTGGGCTTCACCTTCAAAATTAAGGAAAAAGCGGTGGCGCAGAGCAGGATAGGCCAGGGCTTCAATATCCTCAAAGGCTACGTTATATCTGCCTTCCATCAGGGCCCGCACCTTCCCCGCGGCTATCAGCGCCTGGCCTCCCCGGGGCGAAGCGCCGTAACGCACATACTGGCGTACGCTGTCCGGTGCATATTCACTTTCGGGGTGAGTGGCCAGAACTACCCGGGTAGCCATTTGCAATACTCTTTCTCCCACCGCTACTTCCCGGGCCAGGCTGCTCATCGCGGTAATAGTCTCCGCCCCCGCTATCTGCTGCAAATCAAGGGAACTGCCGGCGGTAGTGAGGCTGATAATATGGCTCAATTCCTCTTCTCCCGGATATCGCACCAGCAGCTTAAATAAGAAGCGATCCATCTGGGCTTCGGGCAGGGGATAGGTTCCCTCCATTTCCAGGGGGTTCTGAGTAGCCAGAACAAAAAACGGCTGGGGCAAGGCCCTGGTCTTGCCGCCCACGGTAACGGTTTTTTCCTGCATGGCTTCCAGCAGAGCGCTTTGGGTTTTGGGAGTAGCCCGGTTAATCTCATCGGCCAAAATGATGTTGGCAAAAACCGGCCCCGGTTGGAAGCTGAAATACTTGCCGCCGCCGGTATCCTCACTCATAATATTGGTTCCCGCTATATCGGCCGGCATCAGATCCGGGGTAAATTGTATCCGGTTAAAGTCCAGGGATAAGACCTGGCTGATGGTTCTTACCAGCATGGTTTTGCCCAGGCCGGGCACTCCTTCCAGCAGGATATTGCCCCCGGCCAACAGACAAATCAAAGTCTCCCGGATAATATCCCGCTGTCCTACCATCACCTGTCCTATTTCATCTTCTATCTTCTTGACCACCGGAGCAAAATCATCTACCTGCATTAAAATATCCTCCCGCTTCTAACTCACACAAATTTTTCAATTCTCTTCCAGAGATGAGAAGTAGTCGCGCACCAGGTCCTGGGTAGCTGCCGGGATCACACTCCGGTTCAGGGACTCCCGGGCAGCCTGGCTGTACTCCCCGATAACCTGTTGATAAGGCAACATGCTGTCCGGTACAATGTCGGGATTGTCTATCTCCACCGTCTGCTGCGGCCCGCTGCCTTCCTGGCCTTTTACATAGGAAGTCTCGCCGGCTCGGCCCAGCCTGGCGGGGTCATATATCTTCTCGTATTCCCCCACACTCATGTCAGCCGGAAGGTTCCCCCCGGACGGTCTGCCGGAAGAGGAATTTCCCTGTCTCTGACTATCCTGATTGCTGCTGCCGATACCGGCGCCGGCTCCGGCGCCAGCCCCCTGACCGGCTCCCTGACCTTGGGAGCCTTGTCCGCTCCCGGCACCAGTTCCTCCCGGTGAATTTCCTCCTCCGGGAGTATTGCCGCCCGGTTGCCGGTTGCTGCTGCCGGCGGCAGCCATACTGGCGCTGTTTCCGCTGCCGGCTGCCGCCGCTATCCCGGTTCGGGCCGACTGCAATGCCATTTGCGCCTGAGCCAGATCCGTATTTACGGCTGACTGCGCACTCATCTCTCCCAGGGTCGCGCCCAAAGCACTTAATTTACTCCCGGCTGCCTGGGCCGAACCGCTGCTCAGTGATTGGGCCGCCTGATTAAGCTGGCTTTGCAAGCCTCCGTCATGCATGGAGGCTGCCGCCTGGCTCAGACTGGCAGCCAGTTTCTGCTTATCGGCCGCTGTCATAGCCGCTGTCTTGGCGGCCAGCCGGTCAAAACCCGTTTTTATTTCCCGGCTGTCGCCCGCAGCCAGTTTCTCACCTATTTCCTGACCGGCTTCATTTTGCTTTAAGGCTTGGGATAACTTTTGTAAATCATGATTTATATCTTCCTGCCCCTCACCCGCCAGCTTTTTAAGCTGTTCCTCGGTACCGGTCAGGGACTTCATCGCCTGTTCCTGTTTTTTAGTCCTGTTCAGTTCCTGCTCTAAATCCTCCAGGGCCTTGATGCCTTCCTCCCGACGGACTGAAGGGCTTTTTTCGTTTTTCCGGGCTAAATCATTTTTGACTTTTTCCACCTGTTTTTGCTGCTGGGCTATTTCTCTGCGAATCGCCCTTTGCCGCTCCACTTCTCCCTGCTGGGGGTTGGGAATTACATTGGCCGCTATTAAAAACAAGGCCAGAGCCACTAAAACCTTCCCTTCCCTCCGGGGCAGACGCAGCGGAAAGCTGGCTTCCATATCCAGAGCCTGCAGACGGTTCAAGGCATCTTCCCTCTGCCTGGTCTGCAATTCGTTGCCGGGAGGGCGGCCGGAAAGTTCCAGGGCGGTACTGACCCGTTCTTTTAAGCCCTGGGCATCCGCCTGACAGGCGGCCTCCCATAAGCCCGGACGCGAGATCACAGCCCAGGCCAAAGCCAAAAGCAGTATGACCCCCGCCCCAGCCAGACAGTAAGTCGGGACATCCGCCCAGGGACGGAAAAAGGCCAGGATAAAAAGCAGCAGCGAGCCCGCCAGGGCCACCGCCAAAGCCCGCATAAGGGCAATTAAATAGTGCTCCCGGCGCAGACGCATTATTACCGGCCGTAAAGCCTCCTGCAGCTGCCGGTCGGCAAAAACCCGCCTATCCGGGATGAGCTTCGCTTTTAATTTCTTCATCATCTATTTCCACCTGCACCTTGCGCTTACGTCGGAATAATTGCTTAAGCCTGGAAAACCGGCCGACCGGGTCCAGCAGGATAATGGCCAGGATCAGAAAAAGCACTATTATAATGCCATCGCCAATAAAGTTATATTGCCAGGGCAGCAGGTTCGAGGCCGGGGTATTGGCGCCCACTACTCTGCCCCCCACTCCAAAGCTCATGAACATTTCCTGGGAAAAAGAGCCCGGAAAGGTCGAAAACAGCGCTACGACCGGATTAAGATAGGCAATAAGGGGCAACCCGCTAAAGTTGGGACTTACGCTGGCCAGAAAGGCGGTTATGACCACCGTGCCCGCCAAAAAGAAAAATACGATAACATAGGTTACTACTACCGATACCTGGGTTTTGCGGAAAACAGTGGAGCAGAAAACCCCTATGGCTCCAAAAGTCAGGGACGTCATAAGATAGACCAGGAATACCTGACCGATTTCGCTTAACAAAACACCGCCGAAAAAGTAGACCACACTGAAAAAGGGCAGTGAAGATATGATCAGCAGCAATATGTAGGCGATTGAGGCCAGTAACTTGTTCAATATTATGGAGGTGGCGGACAACCTGGTGCAGATCAGCAGGTCCAAAGTCTGCCTCTCCCGCTCACCGCTGATTACCCCCGCGGTAAAAGCCGGAGTTACGAAAGAAACCAGCATCAGCTGAAATATGGTCAGGGTAACATAGATCTGCGGTCCTACCTCCGGCCCAAATCCGGCATAAAAAGCGCTTTGCTGCTGAGTCCAGTAATAACCCAGGGTAATCAAAGCCAGCACCCCCAGGTACAGACTGATTAAAAGGGGCGACTTCCAGGTTCTCATCCGCGAACGGAATTCCTTATCCAGTACCGGATTTAAAACCAAACGCTTCATCACTGCACCGCTCCCTTCGTCACCTGCATGAAAATATCCTCCAAATTATTGCTGCCTTCGCTGAAAGATGCCACCGGGATGCCGCTTGCAACCATCCGGGTGAGGATCCGGTTCAAATCCTCATCATCACCGCTGAAGGGAAGAACCGCACTATTATTGAAAAAGGGCGCTTCGGCCAGGCCCAGTTCATCCTGCAATATCAGCCCGGCCTCCTCGGCCCGGTCTATAACCCGTATCTGCAGGGTTCTGCCCCCCCGGGTATGATGTACTATTTCCTCATTGGTGCCGCTTATCACCAATTTTCCCATTTCCATAATGCCGATATGGGTACAGAGCTCGGACAGTTCAGGCAGTATGTGGGAACTGATAATAATGGTCTTGCCCATGGATTTCAGTTCTTTCAATAACTCCCGCATCTCCACCCGTGCCCGGGGGTCAAGTCCGGAGGCGGGTTCATCCAGAATCAGCAGGGAGGGGTCGTGGACCAGACTGCGGGCCAGACAGAGGCGCTGTTTCATACCCCGGGAAAGGGAATCAACATAGGCGTATCTTTTATGGCTCAAGTCCACCAGTTCCAATAAATCACCTATTATCATACGTCGTTCCCGTACCGGCATAGCGTAGCTGGCAGCGTAAAAATCCAGGTATTCCTCCACCTTGAGATCATCATAGACCCCAAAGAAATCCGGCATGTATCCAACCAGTTGCCGGATACGTGCAGGATTGGTGCTGACCTCCTCACCGGCAATCCAGGCCCGGCCTGCGGTAGGAGCCAGAAGGGCGGCCAGGATTTTCATGGTTGAGGTCTTACCCGCCCCGTTAGGTCCGACCAGGCCAAATATGGAGCCCGATTCCACATGAAGCGATAAATTGTCTACTGCCGTCAATTTCCCGTATTTCTTACTTAGGTTCTCAATCCGAAGCATTTTCTTACCTCCCCCCGCTGCCGGTCGCAGTCTGCTGAGCATTATCCTTATGGGTCGCCTCCAGGGAAAGGGTTACCCCTTTTAAATAGGCAAAACCATCAGGACCGGAAGGGGTTATTCTGACCCGCAGGCTGCCCTGCTCCGACAGGTAATCCCGCCAGTCCGGAATCGGATTGCCCATCAACTGATATTTCACTTCCTGCCAACTACCGGTTGACCAGTTGTACAGCTCCATGGTCAATCCCCGGGCGGTTTGAAAATTATCCGTTGGCGCCAATAGATTCAATTTTTTTACCTGCATAGAACTCAGGGCATAGGGGACATCCAGCTGGAAGGTAACCGGACCGCCCCCAAATTGGATCCCATTCATGTCCTGGGAACAATGAGTGGCTTTGACGTCGATAATACGCCCGTTTATTATCCCCGGGGGAATTGATATCTCATTTTGGTACAGCATCTCTACCGGAAGCGGCGACAGCCATGCCGTGGACGGATAAATCTTCCCCGACCTGGAACTTGCCATTATGCTTTCCACCTCTTTCTGGGACCAACCTATAAACATGAGCTTATCGCTATCCTGATTCTGGCTGCCGTTAAAGTACATCTCCATCACCCTCATCTTGTTCCGGCTCTCAGCCCTGTAGGGATTATACCCTTGCGGGTAATGAATAGGATAACTTTCAAATAAACGATTGTACAAGGACCGGCTTTGTACGGTCATATACAGGGACAGGTCGACTGCAACCGTCTCCCCGGGATTGAGCTGGTTCAGCTTCTGGTAGCCGTAGCGGCTGTATATCATACATTCATTCAAGGTTTGACTGGTATTATTGGTCAGGGTCCCCTTGATCCGGTTACCCTCGGTATGCAGCCGGGCTTCTATATTTCCCGGATCGGGCATACTGCTGCGGGTCTGGATGGAACGGGTGGCCCAGCGGCTTAAATCACCGAACTCAATGCTGGTATCCTGGCCCTGCTTAACTGTCGCCATCACCGGTAGCTGAGTGGTATCAAGTACACTCTGGTTGCGGAAACTATCCATCGGTAAAACATCCACCAGCCGGTTGCCGTCCAGATTAATCGAATATTCCCGGTGGGTAGGAGCAAATGCGCCGATGTAGGAGGTTACCCGGGCATAATTAAATCCCGGTTCCATCTGCACTATGGATATGACCCGGGTAAATACGTCCCGCCCTTTACCTTTGAATCCAATCATATAAGTAGCGCCGAACAACAACAGGGCGGTTAAAGGTATGACTGCCCAGCCCAGTTCCCGGCGGTCAATTTTCTTTAACACCAGGTAAGCAATCGGTCCCAGCACGAGTATGTAAACCAGCAAGATCACCGCCAGCCCTCCCCGGGAAGGAAGATCGGAGGCGGGTATGCTGCGCAAGGCCCAGTTCATATCGTATCTGCGATCCACCATCATGCTCCGGGAATCGGAAGCGCTTATCATCTGATGCGGGTCACTGCGGGTAAGAATGTTCAACCACAGGCTTTCATTGCCCGCCCAGTTCTCAAAAGGGCCGGCAGCCGGGTCAAAGGCCAGGTAGCAGACATTCCCGCGCCCCATCGGGGATTCCACCAGAATGGGAAGATTATCATGGGAAACCAGAGTATTCCCCTGGGTCGGCTGCCCCTGAGTGATAATAATACTGCTGCCTGCGGGGAGCTGCTGTCCGGTCCATTTTTCCAGACCGGGCAGACGATTTACCTGGATGCTGCCCGAGTTCTGCATCGGAACCAGTTCCGGCGGCAGACCGGTCAGAGTCTTTTCCCAGCCGGCTCCGCCGCAGCTTACCAGCAGCCCTCCTCCTTCCACCCAGCCCTGGATAGCGGATAGCTGTTCCGCCTGCAGGCTGCGGCTGGAAAAGTCGCTGATTACCAGTGCGTCAAGACTTTCCAGCAGCAAGGGATCGGTCGGCAAATCCCGGGCATCCAGATGTATTACCGTAGCTCGCTGGGCATTGCCGGGCAGCTTCAACGCTCCCAGTTGATTCAGGGCCGCGGGATTACTCGACAGCACCCCCAGCAGCATCTCCTGGGTTGGCAGGCGGTTAATCCTGATACGGCTGGAAGTTATCTCTTTGCCTCCGGAAACCAAAAGCAGGTTAAAGCTCTGGCTCTGGCCATCGGAAACATAGAGGTCAAAACTCTTGCGGGAACCGGAAGGCAAAACCACCTCCCGGCTGAATACCACCTGGGCTCCTTCCTGATTGCTGCTTATTTTTAAAGTTCCCTTTATCTCCGCACCCGGATTCTCAATTTCCACTTTAACGGATACTGATTCCCCGGTGCGGGCATAGCCGCTATAACCGGCCCGGGCCTTGATGGAGGGAGGGTTCTCCCCTGCAGCCGGGGCGGGCAGGCTGAAAGTTGATACCAGAACCAGGCACAGACTTAACAGGAAGAAAAACCGCGCCGGCTTTTGCAAAGTATTATGCTTCATTTTCACTACCTCCCCCCGCTTGGTACGACGCTCTTGGTTACCGTAGACGTCGGCTGCGCCGGCATTTCTTTTATTTCCACGGCTTTAGTGTCTGCCTCGGCTTTGCTTTTGGTCTGGCCGGGTAAATCCATACTATAGTGCAGGTTTATCGTCTTCATCAACACAGGGGAATCCTGCTCATCATCCAGGGTTATCACCCCGGCTTCAATCGCCCCTTTATCACTCTTACCCAGATAGAGAGCTTCCACTTCCTGGGCTGGCAGCTCCGGATTTATAATCGCATTCTGATTCAATCCCAATATCTCCAGTTCTTTAAAATCCTTCATGCCCACAAAAATCACCGGGATACCGGCATTGGCCAGTTCCAGAAGCTTTGGCGCCCGTTCCTGCTGCAATATACTCTTCTGCTGATCAGGGAAAATCCAAATGCCGTTTACCATGGCCGGAGTTAAAACCTCAATCTCTTCCGCGTTCATATTCCACCACTCCAGGGGATAGTTGGTGTACTGGCGGTAATACTGCTCGTTTTGGGATACGAAGGCAATCTTCATACCCCAGGAAGGCTCTATCTCCGTGCCCTCTTTATCATAAAAGCGGGGGGTTATGCTGCCGGACTGATCCCGGGGAATCTGAGTTATAACAACCCGGTTGCGGGCCTCGGCTTCGATATTATTGCCGTCATTGAGTTCCAGCACCATTTTATCTACCCGAGGGTCCTTGCAGAAGGCAAAAAAGATCCCATCGGGCATTTGTCCGCACTCAGCCGGAGCGGCTCCTCCTACCAGGTCGGTGGTAAATTCCATCCCCTCCTTGAGCTTGATGCCGCCGAGGCTGCCTTCCACCAGCCTCAGGCCCACCATATAGTTTCCTCCCTGGAAGGAATCCGAGTATCCTTGTCCGCTGGCTGTCACTTTCAGGTCCGCCTTGAATACCAGATAGGTTTTTCCGCTCAGCTGGCTGATATCCAAAATCTCGACCTTATGGATACTGGTTTTCCTATAAGGATCAGTATATCGGCGCAGGCGATCCGGCAACTCCCGCTCTAACTCTTTTTCCGCCTGTTCCTTTATCTGCGCTTCCGACAAATGGGGCCGGGAATAATGGAAATGGTTAAAAACCAGCACGCCGGACAGCAATAATATTATCAGGCCTCCAATCCACAAAAGCCTCTTCACTATTTACCCTCCCTATCAGCAATAAAAAGGCGTATAGCAACCTTTTCTCTACCAAATATTACTTAAACCGATATCTTTTCTTTCACCCTATCACACTTTGCTCTTTAAGAGTAGAAATAAAGAAAGCAGGCTGATTACACCTGCTTGAAACAGTTCATTAAAAAACCAGGCCAACTTTCTAGTGGGGACGTGATGAAGGGTCGGTCTCACCGGTCTCGCTGGAATTAATCTGATTTTCGGAACCGGCCGCAGCTTCGTCCGCGGCTCTTTCTTCCGCCAGATGGTCTTTGATCCCGAAATACTGTTCAAAAACGTCCCGGGCTATCAGTCCGGCGGAAGAACCGCCGCTATATCCGTATTCTATTACCCCGGCAAAGGCGATTTCCGGGTCGTCAAAAGGAGCAAAAGCTACGAACACTCCGTGAAAATCTTTTTTGGGGTTGTCTCCCTCCCTGCCTGGCTCGGCGGTTCCGGTTTTAGCGGCCACCCGGATCGTTTCGGGGAAGTGGGCAAACAGGAAATAAGCCGTTCCGCCCGGTTCGGTAACCGCCAGCATGGCCCTTTTGGTTTCCGCAATAGTCGAAGGTTTGATATCGGCCTCGTGGACAACTTCCGGTTTGGCCGTTTTCAGGGTCTGGCCTTTATCCGATACCACCCGGGCCATCACATGGGGTCTCATCAAATAACCGCCATTGGCGATAGTAGCTATATAGTTGGCCAGCTGCAGAACCGTATAGTTATTTCCTCCCTGACCTATGGACATATTAAAGGTATCATAATCCTGCCAGACAGTCTCAAAGCGATATTGGCTGTCATGTTCGGCATCTATCTTATTTTTTTCCTGTTGTTTTTGACGCTGCAATTTTTTTAATTCTTCTTCATCGGTAACATTCTTTTCCATGCCCTGGTATCTGGTATTCAGCTCTTTAATCAAGCTCTCATAGCGATTATTAAGGATGGCGGCGTTAAGATCCTTTTTCCATTCCGGGGTGGGAAGCAGACCCTTGCTCTCATCGGGCAGGTCGATTCCGGTTTTGCTGCCCAGGCCAAATTGACGGGCCACATCAATAATTTCATCCTTGCCCGCCCGGCGTCCCATCTCCTGGAAATAAGTATTGCAGGAATGAGCCATGCCCGAATAGTAGTTTACATAGCCATGCACTCCGGTACATTTGATGCGGGGTGCTATCCAATACCTGCCGGTACAATTCACCGAATCGTTAAGCGGATCCATAGCTTCCTTTTCCAAAGCTGCCATACCGGTAATGGGCTTAAAGGTAGAGCCGGGGGGATAGTTTTCCTGCAAAGCCCGGTTGACTTCCGCCCCCGGATTCATGGGGTCGTACTTGCCGGTAGGATAATAGTAGGAAGCTTTTTCATCACTGAGATTGCCTTTCCAGTCATCCGGATTTAAGCCTGGCCTGCTGCTCATTGCCAGTATTTCTCCGGTTTTAACATTAAGCACTACCGCGGACCCCACTTTGGCTTTAGGATATTTTCCCTGCAGTTGCTCCAAAACCTGGTCCATGCTTTTTTCCAGTACTTTCTGCAATTCCAGGTTCAAAGTGAGATAAAGGTTGTTGCCCGGAGTCGGCTCCATGGTGAGCAGTTCTCTTATCGGTCTCCCCTTGGCGTCGACCTCTACCCGCCGGGCGCCGTCCCGGCCCCGCAGTTCCTTCTCGTATTGCTTCTCAATACCCGCTTTTCCAATCAGGCTATTGATGCTGTAATTAGCATCACTGCCGGCCAGCTCTTCGGCATTGATGGAATGGATATAGCCCAGCACGTGTCCGGCTAAATCGGCTTCCGGATAAGAGCGCAGGGGCTCCACCGTGACAGTGACTCCGGGTAAAATCTTCCGGTTCTCCTCCAGTTTCACTACCAGTTCCCAGGGAATATCACGAACGATTATGACCGGCTCGAACAGACGATATTGCTGCAGCTTTATTTTTTCTTCAATAAAATTCTTATCTATTTCCGGATAGTAGGATTGCATCAGCCCAACCAGGTTATTGACCACGGCATCCTGACCGCTCAAGCCCAGGTAACTTAAACTTAAAGTATAAACCAGCTCATTGGCCGCCAGTATTTCTCCGTTCCGGTCGTAGATTTCCCCCCGCGGGGCCTTCACCGCCACCAGCCGGATACGGTTTTCTTTGGCCTGGGTCTGATAAACCTGCTGATGAAAAAATTGCACAATAGCCAATCGCGCGCCCAAAATGGCCAGCAGGACAACAACTATATAGGAATAAACTTTCAACTTGGTTTTTATGGTCTGGGGTTTCATTTTACCCTCCCTGGAGTCTTGAGAACGCCGCCTTTAGCTGAATTATAGTACCAGATGTAGATGGGTACCGCCACCACTGCATTATAAGCGGCCTGATAGAGAATACTATTCAGCATACTGGTATCAATATGAAATACTTCGAAAACTACGATGCTCAGGAGAAAAAGAAACAGGGAATTTAAAACCGTAGCTAGCAGTACCGAAAAAAGGCCTACAAATATGTTTTCTTTAAAAACATTGCCTTGGGTCCGTCCTATAATATAGGCGATCAGCCCTTTGGACAAAGCGTTTAAACCGATGAACCGCCCCATGTACAGATCTTCCAGCAAACCGCAGAACAAGGCATAGGCAGTCCCTTTTTCCACCCGGTTAAAAAGCGCGAAAAAGGTAACAAAAACCAGAACCAGATCCGGAATCGTACCTTTTATACTATAGATGCTGAAGAATGTCGATTGTAAAAATATTGCCAGCCACGGCAATAATATAAGAACCAGGATACGCAATAGAGCTACTCCTCTTCCACCTCGGCGCCTGTTTCAGGCTGGTATCCGGTTACCACCAAAACCTCCTCCAATTTATCAAAATTAACGGCCGGCCTTATCTCGGCTGATAACAACAGGCCGTTAGGCTCCCGCGCAACTTCGGTAACTGTTCCTATCATGATGCCTGGAGGATATATAGCTGATAATCCGGAGCTTACGATCAGGTCGCTTTTCTTTATTTTTGAATAATAGGGGATGTTTATCATTCTCAACTGATTACTGTCGCCCAGGCCTTCTACAATGCCGTTAGTTTCCCGGGTCTCCTGAATTATCGCTCCCACCGCCATCTCCCGGTCCGTAATTAAACTGACCTGAGCTGAGTTCTCGCTGACACTGGCTACCAATCCCACCAATCCGCCCGGACTTATCACCGGCATGTCTTTTTTTACTCCCTGCCGGGAACCACGGTCAATGGTGATACACTTGTACCAGTTATTAGGACTGCGGGCAATCACATGGGCGGCCAGTAAATCATAACGATCCCGGCTGGTGTCCTCAAAATTCAACATCCGCCGCAAGCGCATGCTTTCTTGTTTATATTCCCGCAATGACTGGTTTTCTAAAGCCAGCTTACCGTTTTCAGCTTCCAGTTCTTTGATTTTTTGCTGTAACCGGTTTTTGTCGCTAAAAGTCCCGGTCCACCCGTCCAAATTGCCCATAAAGCGGCTAACCCCGCTCTGCATAGGGACATAGGCGTCACGAACAATCTTTTCCACCAAGGTAAGATTATCGCGGTGGGCAGCGGTAGAATTCATCAATGCCAGAAAAATAATAATTATCAGCAGCAACAGCCAGAGGAACTTATTCCCGAAAAGCTTAAACAAAACTCCTCACCCGGTCTTACATTGATTTTTTGGGCTGCACCAATACTCTTTTCAAAACCTCAATATCTTCCAGTACTTTACCCGTTCCCCGGGCAACAGCCAGTAAGGGGTCTTCACAGGCATAGACCGGCATATTGGTTTCTTTGCTGATGAGTTTATCCAGCCCCAGCAACATGGCTCCTCCCCCGGCCATTACTATGCCCCGGTCAATAATATCGGAAGCCAGTTCCGGAGGCGTTTTCTCCAAACAGACCTTTATCCCTTCTATTATCTGGTCAACCGTCTCTTTCAGAGCTATTTGAATCTCTGATGAAGAAACTCTTATAGTTTTGGGCAAACCGCTGACCAGATCACGTCCCCGCACTTCGTAGTATTCCTCATCACCCTCCCAGAGAGCTGAACCAATGGATATTTTTATATCCTCAGCCGTCCGTTCGCCGATAAGGAGATTATAGTTTTTCTTGAGATGCTGCATGATGGCGGTATCCATATTATCGCCCGCTACCCGGACTGATTTGGCGGTAACTATCCCCCCCAGGGATATGACCGCCACCTCGGTAGTACCTCCGCCTATATCTACAATCAGGTTACCGGTCGGTTCGTGTACCGGCAAACCTGCACCTATGGCGGCAGCCATCGGCTCCTCAATCAAATAGGCTTCTTTGGCTCCGCCCTGCAGTGCGGCTTCCCTTACCGCCCTCTCTTCCACAGTGGTACATCCGGTGGGAATACTTACAATCACCCGGGGTCGCATAAACGGGGTCCTGGGCCCCAGAACCTTGTTGATAAAATAACTGAGCATAGCCTGAGTAACGTCAAAATCAGCAATGACTCCATCTTTCATGGGGCGAATGGCAATTATATTGCCCGGGGTACGGCCTATCATACGTTTGGCCTCGTCGCCTACGGCCAGGACCTTGCCGTTATCGCTCTGGATGGCGACTACCGACGGTTCGGTCAAAACCACGCCTTTACCCTTTACATGCACCAGAGTATTAGCCGTTCCCAAATCTATTCCCAAGTCTTTGCCAAACACTATAGTTCCTCCTTAATTCAAATTAATCCCTTAGCTTTTAAACTGCAGTATTTATTATCACCTATTATTACATGATCAATTATCTCTATCCCCATTAGTTTACCTGCTTCTATCAGCCTCCGGGTTATATTTATATCCTCCTGGCTGGGAGCAGGATCACCGCTGGGATGATTATGCACCAATATCATTGAGGCCGCGCTCTTCTTAACCGCCGTTTTGAATACCTCCCGGGGGTGAACCAGGGAACTGTGCAAGCCTCCTACCGATATATCCTCCATTGATAAAAGCCCACCTTTACGGTCAAGATATATAACGCGAAAATGTTCCCGGTCATAATATCTCATTTCTTCCATAGTTATACCGGCAACCGTGTTGACAACATCCTCGGGCGATTTAATAGGGATGCGGGAATGAACGTCTCTGGCTATCCTGCGCCCCATCTCTATGGCCGCTTTAATACCAACCGCCTTGGCCGGTCCAATTCCCCTCTCACCGGTTAACTCTTCCAGGCTGGCCTCTTTTAAATTTCTCAGGCTACCGTATTTAACCAACAAAACGGTAGCCAGACCTAGCGCGCTTATATTTTTAGTACCCATGCCCAGCACAATCGCCAGCAACTCAGCATCATTAAGGTCACGTTCTCCCTGAGCCATAAGTTTTTCCCGGGGCCGCATGCTTACAGGCATGTCCTTAATGTTTACGCTGTATCCATTCACCAGCTTACACCCCCAGCAGATCTACGCCATGTTTTTTCAACATCAGGTAAAGCCGACTCAAAGGTAATCCCACCACATTAAAATAACACCCTTCTATTTTTTCCACCAGGAGCCCACCCCGACCCTGAATGCCATAAGCACCGGCCTTGTCTGCCGGCTCGCCGCTAGCCACATAAGCGGTGATTTCTTGTGCGCTCAGAGGCCTGAAATATACCCGGGTGGTCTCATCCTCAACTTCACAGATTTCCTCTCCCATCTTAACACAGACGGCTGTTATTACCTCATGCCGGCGGCCGCTGAGCCGGGAGAGTTTATGCCGGGCATCATCTTCATTAAGAGGCTTGCCCATTATCTGTCCCTCTAAAACCACAATCGTATCGGCAGCGATTACTATGCTGTCTCCGCTAATCCTGGACATAACTGCCTCCGCCTTTAAACGGGCCAATCTTCTGACTGCATCATGGGGAGACTCTTCGGGCAGGAGATTTTCATCAATATTTACAGAAATGATAGAAAAATTAAGTTTCAAAATCTCTAACAGTTCTTTACGTCTCGGAGAAGCTGATGCCAGGATAATATTCTTCACTAACTGTACCTCACCATTATAATCTCTTATAGACCAAATAGGATAGAATAAATCCCAGGATGGTAAAGAAACTGATATGGAGCATAAAACCGAAGGAAAAGGAAAAAACCTTGAGATTGACGGTAAACTGAGGAATGCCAACACTCTGTACTTTTCCCAATCCCCCCAGTACAGGCCATATTCCGGTTACAGCATCCCCTATCCAGCCGCCGATAATTCCCCCTACTATCAGTAGAAGCAGTAAAACCTGCCATCCTGGATAGGCACGAGATTTGCCAGTCATTGATTCCCCTCCAGCAAAGCTGTGTTTTTTAAAGTTTAGCATTACCACCAGGTAAAAACAAGATTGCCCCTTGAAGCGCCTTTGCCATTTTCAGGGGTTGCCGTTAAACCGGCAAAGGAGGAGAAGACTCCCGCCGGAAGCTCCTTCCTCCTCTATTCAGAGCAATAAATCATATTAACCCCTCATGGCCCGAAGGGCCGTACCTATAGGGCACAAGCAACCAAGAATGAAAATCGTATTACAGTTTCGCTATTCTTTCGACGCGGAATTCAGGGAATTTAGAGGGAAGAACGCGGAGGAAAACTTTAAATAAAACCCGCGTTCTTCCTGGAAAGATTCCGCGGTTTCCGCATCTAACAAATCTGCGTAGTTCTGCGTTGATCCGCGTCTGTTTTCTTATAATCGGTTTATTTATTAAAAGCCAGATTAAAGCTCAGAACTTCCAGGTTCACCGACAGGTCTACATTGCGCAGGACAATGTGGTTGGGAACCCGCAGTACCCGCGGGGAAAAATTGAGGATAGCTTTTACTCCTGCTTCCACCAGCTTGTCCGTAACCGCCTGGGCTACCGAAGCCGGTACCGTTACTACTCCTATATTTACGTTGGCTTCCTTTACTCTCTGCTCCAGCAGTTCCAGATTCTCAACCTCTACATCGCCAAGTTTAGTGCCGATCTTATTCTGATCCACGTCAAGAATGGCGCTGATATTAAAACCGCGGTCGGCAAAACCGTGGTAAAGAGCCAGAGCCGAGCCTAATTTACCAGCTCCGATGATAATAATATTCCACTTACGATCCAGACCCAGAATTTTCATAAGGTGTCCGTATAGTTCTTCCACCTTATACCCTACTCCCCGAGTGCCGAACTCGCCAAAGTAGGCCAGATCCTTGCGTACCTGAGCTGAACTGACTCCCACCCCCTGGGCAATCTCTCCCGAGGAAATAGTTTCTACGCTCTCATCCATCAGTTGATGCAGATAACGTGAATAGATGGAGAGCCTCATCACCGTAGCTTCAGGAATTTTATATACTTTCAAACCCCTTACTCCTTCTCAATTAATAATTTTCCTTTATCTTACCACCTTGTGAAAAAAAGCGCGACAAATAAAGGCAGAAAATATCTTTATCACTGCCCGAGGATATCCCTTATTATACTAATAATACCAGTAATCTGTAAACCAACATTGCCACCAAAGCCGATGAGGGGATGGTAACTAACCAGGAGATTACTATTTGGCGGGCAATATTCCAGCGCACCCCTTTTAATCTTTTAGCTGCTCCCACGCCCATAATTGATGAGGATATAACATGGGTGGTGCTGACGGGAGCACCCATGTGGCTGGCGCCGAATATAACCAGGGATGAAGTAAAGTCGGCAGCGAACCCATTTATAGGTTCAATTCTGAAGATTTTTCCTCCCATCGTGCGGATAATACGCCAGCCGCCTACTGCGGTTCCGGAAGCCATAGCTCCGGCACAGGCAATCTTAACCCATATGGGAACCTGAAAGGTGGCAATCAAACTGCCGCTAATCAGTATCATGGTTATGATCCCCATGGTCTTTTGGGCATCATTGGAACCATGGGCGAAGGAAGCCATGCAGGCGGAAACCACCTGCAGTTTACGGAAATTATTGTTGAGCCGGGCGGGTGAAGTTCCCTTAAATACCCAGAATAATAAGGTCATAACCAGACTGCCTGCAACCAGTCCCAGAAGCGGGGCAATAATGAGCCCGGTAAAAATGGCCAGAACTCCAGGCCAGTTGACAAAACTAACGCCAAAACCGGCGATCACTCCTCCGCTAAGCCCTCCGATAAGGGCATGGGATGAACTGCTGGGAATGCCGAAGCGCCAGGTAAAAAGGTTCCAGAATATAGCGCCCGCCAAGGCGCTGATCATCACCAGCGGGGTTACCATATCGGGAGGAACAATACTCTTCCCTATGGTTTCGGCAACAGCCGTACCGCTCATGGCTCCCAGAAAATTTAAAGTAGCGGCAATAATGATGGCGGTACGTGGTGAAAGGGCTTTGGTAGAAACCGAAGTGGCAATTGCGTTGGCGGTATCGTGGAAACCATTGACATAGTCAAAAATTAGAGCCAGAAATACTACAACAACAACTACTCCGATACTAAACATATTTAACTGCTACTCCCTTTAATAGGTTGCTGACACTTTCACAGTAGTCCAGAGTAGTCTCCAGGTGCTCGTAAATTTCTTTCCATTTGATGATATCAACAACATTGCGGGTATTCTCAAACAGAAGGGCTATGCCGGCCCGGTAAAGGTAGTCCCCCTCGTGCTCGTAGGAACGAATTTTTTCACATGAATCAATAATATCCTTGCTCTTATTCCTTACATAGGGAAGATCAGCTACTGCATTTTTTATTTCCTGGGAGGCCTCTTCCAGTACCTGCACTAATTTCAGCACATATACATCCTGTGGTTGTCCCACTTTAAATATTATGATTTTTTCCATAATACCCTGGATATGATCCAACACATTATTGAGTTCCCGGGCCAGAAGCAATATATCTTCCCGATCAAAGGGGGTAATAAAAGAATTATTTATACGATTCATTACCTCGGATAGGATGATATCTCCCTGTTCTTCAACTTTATTAATATTTTCCAGATTTACCGCCGGATCAGTCTGATTTTCTATAAAACCTTTAAGAATTAAGGCTGCTTCCGATATAGCCTCGGCCAGGTCGTCAAAATACTTGAAGAACCTGTCATCTCGTGGCTTTAGTCTAAAAGACAAGCCCGATACCTCCTTAAATAAATGTATAGTTTTTCTTAATTATAACACCTAATAAGGTTAACCCTATGTTAAGAATATGTTAACAACGGCTTGCCTACTCATTAAAATAAGCCCGGGCGCGGTTCAGAATGTAAAACGACCCGGTCACTAAAAGATATTCTTCGGCTTCCAGCCATTTTCTACCTGTCTCCACCGCTGCCTCAATATTCTCTTGGATACGCACTTCTTTATCCGGGTAAATGGATTGCCACTGCTCTGCCAGCCGCCGCCAATTGCTCCCCCGCTCCCCCTCGGGTCTGGTGACTACGCAGCCTCGGGAATCCCCTCCCAGTTCGCGCAGAATAGACCTGCTATCCTTATCATTCAATATCCCGCAGACCAGTATCCTCCTGCGATCGGGGAAAAAGTTCTTCAGGGAGCGGTTAAGGGCTCGGGCGCCTTGCGGGTTATGAGCCACATCAAGCATTATGGGAGGATGCCGGCTGATTAACTCCATACGTCCCGGGTTTTTTAAACCTGCCAGGGCGGAGGCCATATGTCCGGCCGTAATATTGTAACCCTGCTGCTCAAGCACCATGAGGGCGGTGACCGCCACAGCCAGGTTCTGTAATTGGAAATCACCCAGCAAAGAGAAAGGTATCTCCTCCATATCAATTCCCGGAGCTTTCACATCTATGATCTGGCTATTTGCGGAAAAGCGGCGGCGCTGCACCTGGCAGACGGTGCGGGCAGGGTAGAGCGCGGCGTTCTCACGGCGGGCCTTTTCTTCTATAACCTGATAGGCTTCTCCTTCCATATCACCAACTATTACCGGTACCCCGGGCTTAATTATCCCCGCCTTGTTGCTGGCTATCTCCTTCAGGCTGTTGCCCAGATAAGCCTGATGGTCATAGTCTACCCCGGTAATTATTGACAACCGGGGAGACACAACATTGGTGGAATCATAGGTCCCCCCCAGGCCTGTCTCCAGGACAGCCAAATCCACCTGCTGGTCTTTAAAGTATTGAAAAGCCAGAGCGGTCAGCAATTCAAATTCGGTTACCCCAGGAAAAGCCGGTCCTTTTATGGTTTGCAGTTTCCGCTCCAGACCGTGCAGATAATCCTTTAAAGCTTCTTCCTCTATTTCCCGCCCGTTAATGCTGAATCTTTCCCGATAAGAATGAATATGGGGCGAAGTAAAACGCCCCACCCGGTATCCAGCCTCTTGCAATACCGCAGCAATCATTAGGGTTACCGAACCTTTGCCGTTAGTACCGGCAACGTGGATAGAAGGATAAGCCTGATCAGGACGGCCCATCGTCCTCAACAGGGTATCTATCCGTTCAAGCCCGGGCATCAGCCCGGGCAGACTTATCCCCGCCAGTTCTTCAACTAGGCCTCTTTCAGTATCTGCAGACGTTGTAAAATACCTTCTTTCCTGATTCTGGCTTCCTCCGCCTTGGACTTTTCTTTTTCAATGACCTCCTGCGGCGCCCGGGAGACAAAGTTGGCGTTGTTCAACTTACCCTTGGCCCTGGTCAGTTCAGTGTCGGCAGTCTTCAAGTCTTTTTCCAGGCGGGCTATTTCCTTGTTGATGTCGATAACCCCTTCCAGCGGTACATATATTTCCGCCTGAGCCGTCAGGGCTGAAACTGCCTGGGCCGGCTTTCGGGTGAGCCGGGCGGTAATCTCCATTTCCTGCAGCCGTGCCATCTGCCGGATATAAGACTGGTTGGCGGCAAAAACCGGGCGATACTTATCGTCAGCTACCACCAAAATCGCCTTAATCTGTGACCCGGGGGCAATGTTAAACTCAGCCCGGATATTGCGCAGGGCCCTAATAACGTTCATAATCTGCTGCATCTCCTCCAGGGAGGCCGGCCATACCCGACGGTCATCTTTTAACGGCCAGGGATCCAGCATTATGGTTTCACTATGGCCGGGCAGATATTGGTATATTTCCTCGGTGATGAAGGGCATAAAAGGATGCAGAAGCCTTAATATATCCGTAAGCACCAGGTTAAGTACATTCTGCACCACCAGCTTTTCCCGCCGGCCAGCCTCTTGTCCTAAGCGGGGTTTGACCAACTCAATATACCAATCGCAGAATTCATCCCAGATAAACTCATAGAGTACTTTGGCGGCTTCGCCCAGGTCATAGCGTTCCAGCAGATCGTTGACTTCCTCCGCTCTCTGATTGAGCCGGGAAATTATCCAGCGATCGGCCAGGGTAAGTTCTTCGGGGTCGATTTCTATTTTTTCATAACCTTCCAGGTTCATAAGTACAAACCGGGAAGCATTCCAGATCTTATTGGCGAAATTGCGGGTATTCTCCACCTTGTTCCAATGAAAACGCACATCATTGCCGGGGGTCACTCCGGTGATGAGGGAGAAGCGCAGGGTATCGGCTCCATATTTCTCAATCACCTCTATGGGATCAATGCCGTTGCCCAGCGATTTGCTCATCTTGCGTCCCTGTCCGTCCAGAATCAGCCCATGGATATTAACATCATAAAACGGCACCCGGCCGGTATGCTCAATACCTGAAAATATCATGCGGGCCACCCAGAAGAAGATAATATCCCGCCCGGTCACCAGTACACTGGTGGGATAGAAATAATCCAGGTCATCCGTCCTTTGAGGCCAGCCCAGGGTGGAAAAAGGCCACAAAGCACTGGAGAACCAGGTATCCAGCACATCTTCATCCTGCTTCAATTCCGCCGACTGACAGGTGGGGCAATGGTCGGGGTCTTCTTTGCTGCAGATTATTTCCCCGCAATGCTGGCAGTACCATACCGGTATGCGATGTCCCCACCATAATTGCCGGGATATGCACCAGTCTCTTATATTCTCCATCCAGCTCATATAAATCTTGGTGAAACGTTCGGGAACAAAGCGGATCTCACCATTTAAAACCTTCTCCATGGCAGGCTCGGCCAGGGGCTTCATCCTGACAAACCATTGTTTCGACACCAGGGGTTCGATTACGGTATCACAGCGCTGGCAGTGCCCCACCGCATGCCGGTGATCTTCCACCTTGAGCAGATATCCCTGCTCTTCCAGGTCCTGCACTATCCGGCGGCGGCATTCATAACGCTCCATACCCTGATAAGGCCCGGCATTTTCATTCATAAAGGCATCATTATCTATAACCGTCACCTGCTCCAGATTATGGCGCAGACCCATTTCAAAATCATTGGGGTCATGAGCCGGAGTAACCTTGACTGCTCCGGTGCCGAATTCACGTTCTACATAAGTATCGGCGAAAATGGGAATTACCCGGTTAACCAGAGGCAGAATCACCTTTTTCCCTACCAGGTGGGTATAACGCTCATCATCCGGATGAACCGCCACTCCCGTATCCCCCAGCATGGTTTCCGGGCGGGTGGTGGCCACTACCAGAAACTGGTCGGAATCGGCAACCGGATATTTGATATGCCAGAGATGACCGTCACTATCTTCATGCTCCACCTCAATATCAGAAATGGCCGTATGACAGCGGGGACACCAGTTGATTATGTAGTCCCCCTGATAAATCAAGCCCTTTTCATAAAGGTTGACAAATACTTCCCGCACCGCCCGGGAACACCCTTCGTCCATGGTAAAACGCTCCCGGCTCCAGTCGCAGGAGGAACCCATCAGACTCAACTGGCTGGTGATACGGTCGCCATAAAGATGTTTCCATTCCCATACCCGTTCCAGGAACTTTTCCCGCCCCAGATCATATTTGCTAAGTCCCTCGGCCGCAAGGGCTTCCTCCACCCTTGCCTGGGTGGCAATACCGGCATGGTCGGTGCCGGGCAGCCACAGGCAGTTATAGCCCTGCATTCTCCGCCAGCGGGTCAATATATCCTGCAGGGTATTGTCCAGAGCGTGGCCCAGATGGAGCGAACCGGTAACATTGGGAGGAGGCATAACTATGGAAAACGGTTTTTTACTGCGGTCGTCCCCGGGGGCAAAATAATTATTCTCTTTCCAGTATTCATACCATTTTCCTTCAACACTGCCGGGATCATAAACACTGGGTAAATTTTTGGCTGAAGACATCAGCGGCTTACCTCCTTAATATATCAGCTTAAATCGGTATAATTGCCTGTGCGCCCCTGCCGGTAGCGGCAGGGATTACAACGATTATTATTTTAAAGCCGGTTTATACAATCTCAATTGTACTTAATATCACCGGGCCTGCGCAAGTTTTATAGCTTAAGATCATGCAGCCGCGAGACTAAGCGCCGGCGCTGCCCAGGCCAGATCTTGAGCGGCTTATGCCTTCCCACCGCCAGGTTACAATTTTGGACACTAGAATAGGCCGGCAATAATTCCAAAAAATATGCGGTTATGCTAAGCTTTAATCATTGACAGCAACAGATTTTGCACCAAAACATTACCGGAGGGGGAAATGCGATGACCTGGACGAAAGTGGGCAGAAATGAATTATGCCCCTGCGGCAGCGGGAAGAAATATAAGAAGTGCTGCGGCATGCTGGACGAGCTGATTGATGCCGGCGACGACCCTTTTACCCGCAGCAGCAAACTCATGACCGCTGCCAAAATTAAGCTGGATAATTATTATGACCACCTGATCAAAAGCATCCGTCAAGATGCCCAAAAACAGTTTTTGCGTTTTACTGTCACCCATAACCTGCCGCGGGAGCATGAATCTATTTTTTCGGACTGGTTATGGTTCGACCTCCTGACCGAAGACGAGAATACCCTGGCCTACCATTATATAATCGAAAACAGCGATTATATGGCGGCGTCACTGCGTGACTGTCTGGCCGGGCTGAGCCTTTCCTTTCTCTCGGTTTATCAGGTCGAAGCTTTAGAAGGCTCTTACCTTAAGGTGCGGGATATCTTCGGGGAAGGGACCTGTTCCGTCCTGCTCAAAGAGCCCTGGCAAGGCGTGGACCAGGACGCCGATTTATTGCTTCTGGGACGTCTGGTAGAGACGGAAGGGGAAATTGTATTCTCCGGCATGGCGCTGACAGTCGATAATAAAACCGGGCAGAAGGACTTCCTGCTGGAACATATGAATTTTATTGGCCGGCTTTTAAATGAACCCATGACTAATGTATTGAAATTCCATGGGGAAATGCTCTATGGGGTTTTTGACCACATCTGCCATAAAACCCTGGTAAACTTCAACGATATGCGGGGCTGCGAGATCAATGCGGATGAGAAAGCGCTCCTGCTTAAAGCCTGGGCTGAAGATAAGGATTTGCTCCCGGTGCATAATACCGGGGACTGCACCTGGTTCAAACCTGCCCGTGAGCACTGCGGCTATGTCCGGCTGATGGTAGGAAACCGGGAACTGCTGTGCTGTGCCGATGTGCTGGAGGATATAGTCTATCTGCAGGAAAAAGCCGCCGCGCTCCTGCCCGATAAAGAAGTGCAAGTGTTCAGCAATCGCTTCCGGCAGCAGCCTCCCCCGCCTGATAAAAGCCGGCTCTGGTTTACGGCTGTAAAGGATCAGGAAACCGAACGTTGGCTGGACAGTGCTATGGCCGAGCTGGAGGGAAAAACTCCCCGCCAGTATCTGGCCGCGGACAATGGAAAAGAACAGCTGCTGCAGATACTGGATAACTTTACGGCTGCCCGTGATAATCATACGGAAAAGGAATTAATCCAATATATGCGGGAACGGGTAAGCAATTATTAATAAGACTTGAGATTAATAAAAACAGATGCGGAACCCGCGGAATCTTTAGGAAATACGCGAAATTTATTAAAGTTTTGTCACTGTTCTTCCTTCTCAATTCCCTGAATTCCGCGTTTAAAAAATAACCGAACCATGGGATTACTTTCATTTCTTTTCTACATTATCATCAGCTCCTCAGTGCGGAGCTAATTGGTTCCCTGGGTGCCTTCTTCAGATAGGCGGCACGAACAGCAGCATTCCCGATTTAGGCAAAGTTCAGTCATAATTATGTTTGAATTATTGCCTATAATTATGCTATACTATGGGTAAGAAGGGAGCTGATTGTTATGCCAACGATTCGACCGATGGCTGACTTACGCGACACCGCAAAGATTTCCGAGCTGTGTTACCAAAAAAATGAGCCGGTTTTTATTACCAAAAACGGCAGCGGCCATCTTGTTGTGATGAGCATGGATACCTACGACAAGCAGATAGGGCTGCTGGACCTTTATCGGAAGCTCGGCGCCGCTGAACGTCAGATTGAGGAGGGCGTCCCCCTTCTGGATGGAGACGATGTATTCAAGCGGCTGAGGAAGAAACATGGGGAGTGAAAATTACCGCACCCGATATACACCGCTGGCCTATGAGGACTTGGATGAAATTGATAACTATATCAGTACCATCCTTTTAAATCCGCAGGCAGCCCTGAATTTGCTGGGTGAAATGGAGGAGTCCATCAATGGCTTGAAACAATTTCCTCTCATCGGCTCTGAGTTGGAGGATCCTTATCTGGCTTCCAAGGGCTACCGAAAACTGGTGGTCCAGAACTATCTGGTGTTTCATTTGGTGGATCAGGCGCAAAAAGAAGTCATCATCATACGTGTAATGTATGGCGCACGGGAATACCGAAGTCTATTATAAGTTGTCACTTGATGGTGGCGGCTTTTTCTTTGCCCGAATTACAACAGGAGAGGCTAATTAATAATTTCGCCTATAGCATCCCGTATTTCTTCGGCTCCTTCGCCGGTGGCGGCGGAAAAGACCAGGGGCCTGTGCTCCGGGTCCAGATTTAATTTGCGGCTTATAAGCTGGAGTTGTTTTTGCCGGGCGCCGCGAGCTACTTTGTCCGCTTTGGTTGCTATCAGGAGAATAGGAATTTCGTAGTGGCTGAGCCATTCCTTCATGGCCAGGTCGTGGTTTCCGGGTTCATGTCTGATATCCAGCAGATGAATAACGCCCCGCAGCTGTTTCCTGTTTTGGAGATAATTTTCTATGATCCTGCCCCATTTTTGCTGTTCCGCCTTGGCTACCTTAGCATAACCATAGCCGGGCAGATCTACCAGATTAAAAGCATTATTGAGCAAATATAAGTTGATGGTTCTGGTTTTTCCCGGAGTGGAGCTTGATTTGGCCAGGTTTCTGCGGTTTACGATCTTGTTTATGAGGGAGGATTTACCTACGTTAGAGCGGCCTACCAGAGCTATCTCAGGCAGATCTTCCTCCGGGAGCCGGTTCCAATCTACAAATGCTCCCTTAAATTCACTTGATTTAATTAACACTTCCACTCCCCCCTTGCTTCCGGTCGGCAGAGCAAGACCCGGAGATAAAAGAATCATCCCCGTGTCTTGCTTTTCCTTATTAGTTCATATTGATATCAATCAAGGTTTCTGCCAGTACTTCATCCATATGATCCACCATGATAAAGCGCATTTTTTTCTTGACATTATTAGGTATGTCCGCCAGGTCTTTTTTGTTGTCCCGAGGCATTATTATGGTGTTGATCCCCGCCCGGTGAGCGGCCAGCACCTTTTCTTTCAGTCCGCCTATGGGCAAAACTCTTCCCCGCAGGGTGATCTCCCCGGTCATAGCTACATTGTTGCGCACCGGCCGGCCTGACATGGCCGAAGCCAGAGAAGTAGCAATAGTTATTCCAGCCGACGGACCATCCTTGGGGATGGCCCCTTCCGGCACATGCAGATGGACATCGTATTTTTCCGGTATTTCACTGTCAATCCCCAGCTGGTCAGCCCGGGAACGGACATAAGTCAGGGCCGCCTGAGCTGATTCCTTCATCACATCACCCAGTTTTCCGGTCAGCATCAGATTGCCTTTACCGTGCAGAAGGGCTACTTCAATGGAGAGAATATCGCCTCCGCTCTCAGTCCAGGCAAGACCGGTGGCAACCCCAATCTGGCTTTCCTTTTCGGCTACCCCGTAGCGGAAACGTTCCGCCCCCAGGAATTTGGCTATGCTGCTTCCGGTTACATTGACGGCGGTATTTTTATCCTCCACCACCTGGCGGGCAACTTTGCGGCAAACGGAGGCAATCTCCCGCTCCAGGTTCCTTACCCCCGCTTCCCGGGTATATTCACGGATAATCTTGCGGATGGCTCCCTCGGAAAAACTGATATTATCTTCTTTCAATCCATGTTCCTTGATTTGTTTGGGCACCAGGTGATCCATGGCAATGTGTACTTTATCCTCTTCGGTGTAGCCGCTTATTTCTATAACTTCCATACGATCCAGCAAGGGCCGGGGAATATTATGAACCGTGTTGGCCGTGGTTATAAACATGACCTTGGAGAGGTCAAAGGGAACTTCCAGATAATGATCACTGAAAGTGTAATTCTGCTCCGGATCCAGCACTTCCAGCAGAGCCGATGCCGGGTCTCCCCTGAAATCCATGGTCATTTTGTCGATCTCATCCAATAAGAACACCGGGTTGCGGGAACCGGCCGTTTTCATGCTCTGCAATACCCGTCCGGGCATGGAGCCCACATAGGTACGTCGATGCCCCCTGATTTCAGCTTCGTCACGGACTCCTCCCAGAGACATGCGGACAAATTTGCGTCCCAGAGAACGAGCCACGGATTTGCCCAAAGAAGTCTTGCCTACCCCCGGAGGACCGACCAGACAAAGAATGGGGCCTTTCATTTTTTTGGCCAGTTTGCGGATGGCCAGATACTCCAGGATTCTTTCTTTGGGCTTTTTCAGACCATAATGGTCTTCCTCCAGTATGTTTTCCGCCACTTTTAAATCCAGGCGGTCTCTGGTTTCAATCGACCAGGGCAGGGAAAGCATCCAATCCAGGTAATTCCGGACCACTACCGCCTCAGCCACCATGGGAGGCATTTTCTCCAGCCGCTCCAGTTCTTTATAAGCTTTTTCCCGGGCCTCTTTAGGCAGATTGGCTTTTTCAATGTCAGCTTTTAATTCCTCAACTTCGGCGGCCCTTTCGTCCTTATCCCCCAGTTCTTTTTGAATAGCCTTCATTTGTTCCCGCAGATAGTATTCCTTCTGGGTTTTTTCCATTTGTTTGCGCACCCGGATATTTATCTTTCTCTCCAGCTCCAGTACTTCCATTTCTTTAGCTAAGAGCTCACAAAGATATTCCAGGCGTTTGGAAACATCACCAGCTTCAAGTATCTTCTGCTTTTCATTTATTCTTAAAGAGAGATGAGAGGCAATAACATCGGCCAGCCGGCCCGGTTCTTCAATCGCAACTACGGAAACTACGGTCTCCGGAGGAATTTTCTTGCTTATCCTGACATATTGTTCGAATTGAGCGATCAGGGTGCGCATAAGGGCTTCCAGCTCAGCCGTCCTCTCCGCGGGGTATTCTCTCCATTCCTCCACTACTACTTTCATATAAGGGTCATGGCTCAAATAATCGGTTACTTCAGCCCGGTAAAGCCCCTCCACCAAAACTCGCATGGTGCCTCCCGGCATTTTTAAAATCTGTCTTACTTCGGCCACTGTTCCCACCGCGAAAATGTCATCTTCGTCAGGTTCGTCAGTCTGGGCTTCTTTCTGGGTAGCCAGAAAGATCTCCTTATTTTCCAGCATAGCCTGTTCTATGGCATTAATAGATTTCTTCCGCCCCACATCCAGGTGAATCACCGTGTATGGAAAAACTAGCACCCCCCGCAGTGGCAGCATCGGTATTTCACGATAGACCTCGTTTGTTTCAAACAATTCAACACCTCCCGGGCAAATTCATTCTACTATATGTGCCGAAGCCGTGCAAGGCTAGCCCATCGGTAGTTTAGCAGCCTATAAAATCTAATATATATTATAACAAAGACAGCGGTTTAATCTACCAATGCATTCTCCAGCACTTCTCCCACTTCCCGGACCGGAACGATATCAATATCCTGGTACCCGGCAAATATATCCAACCAGTTTTCACCCGGTATAAATACTTTTTTTATTCCCGCTTTACGGGCCGCATCCACCTTGCTCATCACTCCCCCCACCGGCTTGATTTGTCCATGAACCGAGACTTCCCCGGTCATGGCCATGGTATTATCTACCGCCCGCCCCAGCAGACTGGAATAAATGGCAGTGGCCATGCTGATTCCCGCCGAAGGGCCGTCGACCGGAATGCCGCCGGGAAAATTGAGATGTATGTCATGATCATCAATATTCAGCCGGTACTGGGAACGCAATACCGTCAGAACGTTTTCCACCGCCCCCCGGGCCATGCTTTTACGGGTAAACTTGCGGTCATAGCCTCCCATCTGTTCTTCATCCACCACCCCGGTAACGGTCCATTTGCCCTGGCCGCCGGCAACCGGAATACTGGCTGCCTCCACTTCTATCAAGGTGCCGATATTGGCTCCATATACTGCCAACCCGTTGACCGTCCCCACCATAGGTGTATTACCGGGCTTAACTTCAGGCCGGGGAGTAAAACGCCCGTTATTTACCACTTTCTCAATAAGCGCCTTGGTGATATTACTGCTTTTATGAACCTGGGCTATTCCGGCTGCCAGTTGAATCATGTTTACCGCCTCCCGGCCATTATTGGCATAACGGGTAATATGCTCCAATGCTTCCGCAGTCAATTGATACATTATTTTATTGGCCGCATTGATAGCAATACTTTTTATGTCTTCTTTATCCAGGGGAGAGAAAAAAACTTCCAGACAACGGGAGCGCAGAGCCGGGGGCAACTCATCCGGCATTCTGGTAGTAGCGCCTACCAGCCGGAAATCTGCCGGCAGACCATTATTAAAGATATCATGGATATGAGCGGGGATATTTTTATCGGTTTCATTGTAATAGGCACTCTCCAACATTACCTTGCGGTCCTCCAATACCTTCAGCAGTTTATTCATCTGGGAGGGATGAAGTTCGCCGATTTCATCTATAAATAATATGCCGCCGTGGGCTTTGGTGCAGGCGCCCGGTTTGGGCTGAGGAACTCCGGCCGAACCCATAGATCCGGCTCCCTGATAAATAGGATCATGAACCGAGCCGATCAGAGGATCGGCGATATTGCGTTCATCAAATCGGGTAATGGTAGCATCTACCTCCACAAATCTGGCTTCTTTGGCAAAAGGTGAGACAGCATTTCTTTTAGCCTCTTCCAGCACCAGACGGGCGGCAGCAGTTTTACCTACTCCGGGCGGACCATAGATTATTACATGCTGAGGATTATGGCCGCATAAGGCCGACCTTAAAATGTCGATTCCTTCCGGCTGTCCCACCACATCATCCAGACTGGCGGGACGGGTCAGACTGGACAGGGGCTCGGTAAGCCTGATGCTGCGCATTTGTTTCAGTTTACGGGTCTCCTTTTCCGTTTCTTTTACCACCACCGTTTTGCGTCCCTGCTGGCTCTTCAACAGATTCCAGAAGTAAAGGCCGATTACAATGGCGAAGAAGAGCTGGATAAGATATAAAATGCCTCCATACTGAATAAAGAAATTGTTCATTAGTTTTATCCCTTCCTTGAAATCTGCTTTTATTATTCCCGAAGCAGCAGGCAAGGATTATGACCGGGACAAAGTAAAAAAAGGCAGCTTTCGTGCCTTTTTCCAATCCTAACTCGTTTTGTACCAACATTTTCTTTATCATTATGATTTATCACATTGCGAAGGATTTTGTCGTTTTATGAAGAATATTAAGATAATAACTATTATAGCAGGAGGAAAATGATTATGTCTGAGTATACATCTTTTAAAAGTCTCTTAAAGGCATATCTGCTTGGTTTCGCTGCCAATTTTATCAGCCTGCCTGTTATTGCAGTACTATGCCACTACACCTCGGCACAGCTCATTACCCTGGGGACGGGAACTCTAGGTTTAGCCCTGCCCCTTCTGGCCGCCTCAGTTTATTATTTTTACAGGTCCACAGGCCGATCGCCGCAGGGAGAACCCGGCGGTCAAGCCAATATCCCCGGGTTAGTACAGAAATTATTAATAATCAATATACTTATCCCTTTTATATTAATGAACACATTTCTGCTGTTCAGGACTGATATAAGCCTCTATCAATATCTATTCAGCCTGTTGCTGGAAATGCTTTTGGCTTATAATATCACCTTTTTGGGAGCCTGGCTTATTTCCCGCCGGCTGGTAAACTGCCTGAAGGATTCGTTTCTGGTCCTGGGCCCGGTAGAAATGGCCCAGGCTATGGTAAAAAACCTTCCTCAATCCGTCATTCAAGCCATGGGCGGCAGCCCTCAGGAAAACCTGAATAAATGGATCAGCCTGCTGCGTAGAATATCAGAAGATAATCCTTATATGCTGAATGTTTACTTTGCCTTGCGGGAAGATTATGTTCCCGGACAACACTACAACTGTCCCGGTTTCTTGCGGGGCGAGCAAGGGATTGACCCTCTGCTGATCGACTTCAGCGAATATGATTATTTTAACGCGGAGGATGAGCTTTTTGACTGGTATCACGGGGCGATTAAGGCCCGGGGCCAGTATACCACCCAACCCTATATGGATGCCGGCGCGACCAACAGCTGGACGGTATCCGTCACCACTCCGGTTTATGATGGAGGAGGAAAATTTCTGGGAGTGATCGGCGGGGATGTTCCGCTTAAAGGGAATACGCTTTCAGCCGTCGAAGCCAAAGAATACGACCTGCTCAAAATCATCGGCTATCCGTTGCGACGGAAAATCGCCGGTATCATATCTATAATGACCACCCTGCTGTCCATCGGTTTAATCATTAATTTCAACCTGAGTATGCAAGCTATGGAACAAGAGACAGCAGCCATGGACAGTTTGGCAACGGGCACGATTATTATTATTGCCCTAAGCATCCTGTTGATTTTTGTGATAGCCTCTATCTTTGATAAAACCTTGAATAAAGGTTTTAACGAAATCGTTACCATCTGCGCGGCATTGGCAGGAGGCAACTTCAAAATTCAGCTGCGAGACACCTACACCGACGAAATACAGAAAATAGCCAATACCGTTAATTATATGATCATGCAGTTAAACGGAATATTGAAACAAGCCGCAGCCGCGGCCAGACATACCGAAAAGGCGGCGGAAAAGGTCGGCGATAAAACCAGCCAGAGTCAGCAAAAAGCGAATACTATCGTGGAAGCCACCCAGGAAATTACCGCCAGCATGCAGGAAGCATCGGCCGCTTCCCAGCAAATCAATGCTGTTGCCGAAAACATCAAATCGTCGGCTGATTATATAACTGAACGCGCATTACAGGGAAAAATGGATGCCGAGCATATACGGTCGGCTGCTCAAGCCGTTAATCAAGAAATTGTTTTATCTCAGCAAAAGACTATGGAGATTTTTTCCAGTACCCAACAACGTCTGCAAAAAGCTATAAAGGAGAGCGCAATCGTTAACGAAATTAAACAAATGGCAGCTCATATTACCGGCATTGCCGATCAGACCAATCTGCTGGCACTCAATGCCGCCATTGAAGCAGCCCGGGCGGGGGAACAGGGAAAAGGCTTTGCCGTGGTAGCTGACGAGGTACGCAAGCTGGCTGAAGAATCATCCCGGATAGCCAATCAGATTCAGTTAACCGTAAACCAGGTCAGCCAATCGGTTTCCACCCTGAGTAATGATTCCTCCGCTATGCTGGAATTCCTCAACAGCCGGGTCGTGCCTGATTATAATAAAATGGTTGAGACTGCTCAACATTACGACAAGGATGCCGAATCCGTCCTGAATATGGTGGAGGAGTTCAGTAATTCGGCTTCGGATCTTAATCATTCTATCACCGAAGTAAGTAATGCCATTGAAGACAACGTCCTGGTCATCTCTAACGGCGCGGCGAAGAGCAGCGAAATCGCCCAGGATGCAGGCGCTGCCGCCATTTTGCTGAGTGAACTGGTCAAGGTGGTGGAAGGGCTTGATCAGGTAGCCGGATCTTTGCAGGCATCAATGGCCCAATTTCAATTGCGTTAAGCCGGCTTGCCGACCAACCTGAAACAGACCGAAGAACCCCTTCAGGGAATCAGTTCCGGTCTGTTTTAGGTTTTAATGATTCAGTAAATTTATCCCATGGCTTCCGAAGCTGGGCACGACACATAAAAAAGGCAGCTTGCGCTGCCTTTTACTGTTTGAATTGATTTCACCCGCTAATTCACCTTGCGCCGGGCATCTACCGTTACCAGTAACGGTTTTTCTTTCTTTTCCACAATGTCTTTGGTAATTACCACCTTGGTAACATCAATCCGGGAAGGTACTTCATACATTACGTCCAGCATGATATCTTCAATTATGGCCCTCAAACCGCGGGCTCCGGTATTCCTGCGCAGTGCTTCGTCAGCAATAGCCTGCATGGCGTCATCCATAAACTCAAGGCCCACCCCGTCAAGCTCAAACAATTTTTTATACTGTTTGACCAGAGCATTTTTAGGTTCAACCAAGATTCTGACCAGAGCATTGAGGTCCAAAGCTTCCAGGGTGACGATTATAGGCACCCGGCCTACAAATTCGGGAATCAACCCATAGCGCAGGAGATCCTGAGGCAGGATCATATTAAGGATCTCACCGATTTCTTTCTCCTGGCGTTTCTTTATGTCAGCCCCGAAGCCCATCACTTTTTCGCCGACCCGGTTCTGAATGATCTTATCTATACCTTCAAAAGCACCGCCGCAGATAAACAAAATATTGCTGGTGTCGATCTGAATAAACTCCTGGTGAGGGTGTTTTCTGCCGCCCTGAGGAGGAACACTGGCTACCGTCCCCTCCAAAATCTTCAGCAGGGCCTGCTGTACCCCTTCACCGGATACATCCCGGGTTATACTGGGATTATCGGTCTTGCGGGCAATCTTATCAATCTCGTCAATATAGACGATGCCCTTTTCGGCTTTTTCAATATCATAATCAGCCGCCTGAATAAGCTTCAGCAGAATATTCTCGACATCTTCACCCACATAACCGGCTTCAGTCAGAGAGGTGGCATCGGCAATGGCAAAGGGAACATTAAGGATACGGGCCAGGGTCTGAGCGAGTAAAGTTTTACCGCTTCCGGTAGGTCCCAGCATCATAATATTGCTCTTCTGCAGCTCCACATCATCCAGTTTCATACCCAGGTTTATTCTCTTATAATGGTTATACACGGCTACCGCCAGGGATTTTTTGGCCCGATCCTGGCCAATGACATAATCATCCAGAATTTCTCTGATTTCCTGGGGTTTAGGGATATCCCCCAGTTCAAATCCCAGATCATCCGCCAATTCTTCTTCGATTATCTCATTACACAGTTCTATGCACTCATCGCAGATATAGACCCCGGGACCGGCTACCAGCTTCTTGACCTGATCCTGAGTCTTTCCGCAAAATGAACACTTCAACTGACCTTTTTCATCCCCATATTTCATACTTTCACCTCTCTCTCACAAAAAAGGCTATTTCTTTCCAGCTTTTTTCGGATGGCTTATGACTTCGTCTATAATACCATATTCCATGGCTTCCTGAGCAGTCATAAAATAATCCCGTTCTACATCTTTCTGGATTTTTTCCAGTTTTTGTCCGGTTCTTTCGGCTAATGTGCGGTTCAGAGAATCTTTCATAGCCATGAGCCTGCGGGCGTGAATTTCTATATCAGTGGCCTGGCCCTGCATACCGCCCAGGGGCTGATGAATCATTACTTCCGCATTGGGCAGGGCGAATCGTTTGCCCTTGTGCCCGGCAGTAAGGAGAAACGCACCCATGCTGGCTGCCATTCCTACACAGATAGTGGAGACATCCGGCCTTATATATTGCATGGTATCAAAAATAGCCATGCCCGCACTGATGGAGCCCCCCGGGCTGTTGATATAAACTGAAATGTCTTTATCGGGGTCTTCCGCTTCCAGGAAAAGGAGTTGAGCAATAACCAGATTGGCTACCGTATCATCAATAGCGGTACCCAAAAAGATAATTCTGTCCTTGAGTAACCGGGAATAGATATCATAGGATCTTTCGCCTCGATTAGTCTGTTCAACTACCATCGGAACCAGATAAGACATTGTATCACCCCTTCTTTAAAACTATTCATTTAACCTTATACTATTCTATTTATTCACCAGTTTCCACTTCGCTTTTTTCTTCTTCCTTTTCGCTGATAACGGCATTATCGACCAGGTATTGAACAGCCTTATCAATCTTCATCCCCTTTTCGATATTACCTCTGAGTTCACCCAGAGTCGCTTTGGCTGTTTCCAAATCAGCCCCCATGTCTTTGGCTACATCTTCTATCTGCTTATTCAATTCTTCATCACTGATACTAAAACCTTTTTCCTCCACTATTTTTTCCAGCAGGAAGTTGGTTTTAACAATTCTCTCAGCCTCAGGCCGTAATTCATTATAGAAAGCTTCCGGATTACTTCCGGTAAACTGGAAGTATTGTTCCAGAGTCAGGCCCTGGCTGGCCATCCTTTGCCCAAACTGCTGCAGCATGCTCTCCAACTGCTGATTAACCAGGGCATCGGCCACCGGTATTTCACAGTTGCTCAGCGCCTGTTTTATGGCCTCCTGTTTTATAACTTCCTGTTTGCGGGCATCGCTCGTCTTTTCCAGACTGGTTCTGATATCGTCACGAAGTTCGGCCAGAGTCTCAAATTCACTGACCTCCTGGACAAATGCATCATCCAGCTCCCGCAGCTTTTTGCTCTCAATCTTTTTAACTTTGACTTTGAATACGGCATCCTTGCCCGCCAGATCTTCGGCATGATATTCAGCCGGGAAGGTAACCTTGACCTCTTTTTCCTCGCCTAATTTGCTCCCCATCAGTTGTTCCTCAAAACCGGGGATAAAAGTATGGGAACCCAGTTCCAGGGGATAATCGCTGCCCTGGCCGCCGGGAAAGGCCTCGCCATCTACAAAACCTTCAAAATCAATCTCCACCGTGTCGCCGATTTCTGCCGGTTCTTCTGTTTTTTCGGTCAGTTCAGCATAACGGGAACGTATATCTTCTAATTTATGGTCAACATCCTCGTCAGTAACCTGGAAGCTAGGGATGCTTATTTCCAGCCCTTCCACGTTACCCAGTTCAAACTCGGGCTTAACTGCTACCCGGGCCTTAAAATTGAAAGGCTGACCATCCTCAATTTCATCAATATCAAATTCCGGCTGAGCCAGAGCTTCTATATCTAATTGCTTCAGGGCTTCTTCGTAGGCATCAGGAACTATTACTTCCAGTGCATCCTGGTAAAGAATTTCCTTACCGTAGTGGGCCTCCAAAAGCGGCCTGGGCGTCCGTCCTTTACGGAAACCCGGGATACTGACCTGCTTTACCACTTTACGATAAGCCTTTTCCAATCCCTCTTCGAACTTTTCGGCATCCACCTCAATCTCTATGTATGCCTCACTGTTCTCTATCTTCTCTAATTTAGCCTCCACTTATGCTCCTCCTAACTATTAAGATTGACCAATGCACAGGAATGTAATTACTGCTGAACATGGCAGCAAAAATACCCTCTTAAGAATTTACCCTAAATCAGCCAAAAACACAACACCCCGGCAATGCCGAGGTATAAATAATATGGAGCGGAAGACGAGATTCGAACTCGCGACCCTCGCCTTGGCAAGGCGATGCTCTACCACTGAGCCACTTCCGCTTTTATCATTTCTTCATTTATTAGAATAATGAAAAAGAACCTCTTAAGTCAAGCCCTATCCGGCCTAAAAACATAAATACTTTCTACTTCCGGTTCAGCAGCTCACGGGTTGGGGTATCAAGCTGGCCGGTAACGGACAGAGAATGTTCCCTTTGGAACTCCCGGACCGCAGCCTGAAAATCTTCTGCGCTGGGACTCGTTTTTTTTAAATAACCTAATTCGGTCAGTCGTTTTACCATTGACTCAAGTTCTTCCTGACCTAAAATCTGAATTGCTGCCGGTTCTCCGTCATCAGTTGTTGCGGTCTCCATAACCGGTTCCTGGGGCGGCTGCGGTTCCTGGGGAGGCTGAGGCTCACTCGGCTGTTGAGCACGGTCACTGCCGTACTTCCAGTGTTTCATCTCAATAATATCCTCATTCTGCCCGCTAACTGTTTTCCCCACCGGAGATTTACTGGTTTTCAGATCTTCTACGATATCGGTGTCGGCAGGAATTTCTTTCAGGGGTTGACTATTGGCCGGAGCCGGGTCTGAACTTTTTCCTCCGCCAGCGGTACAGCCACTGGCAGCCAAAAAGAGCGCCAGAACTATGCCGGCGACAACTTTTCTATCCATTATTCCCCTCCTCCTGTCGCTTTAATCATTTTGAAGCTCCAAAAGCTGATGATTCCCTTCAGGAAGTATATCTGTTTTCATTATATACCCAGCCGGGGGATTAAAAAAGGCCGGAACTTTTCCGTCCTGTTTGCTTTGCCCCTTCCTGACCGCGCAGACAGGAATTTAAGCCCACCGACACCTGCCAGGAACCAGGCATATCTTCTTAATGCTAAAAATTCTCCCCCAAAAAAATTAATAGACTGGATAGATGTACTCTTTCAGCCATGATACCGGCAACCGGTATTGTCTAAAACGTCCCCCCGGGTCCTGTTTCATCCTGAGTTAAACGAAAGCGATTCTCTGAAGAGGAAAAATACTTGAGGATAGCGAACAAATATAGTTGTAGTATCCCTTATGGAGTTAAACGAATACCCGGCCTGCCGTTAGAGATGCTTCACTTCGTGAAATATGACAATAAAAAGTTCCATTTATCACGGGTTATGCCCGTGATATTGGTGAGATCGGCAATGCTGTATTATGGTTCTAGGAGGAGCGGAAGAATATAAATGAAATTGATTTCATGGAATGTAAACGGTTTACGCGCTGTTCTCAATAAAGGGTTTATGGATTTTTTCATGACGGAACAGCCGGATATATTTTGCCTGCAGGAGACCAAGATGCGGCCGGAACAGGCGGATATAAAGCCGGAAGGTTACGAAGCTTACTGGAATAGCGCAGTCAGAAAAGGCTATTCCGGCACGGCTGTTTTTGCCAGAATTAAACCAAACTCCGTTATGATGGATCTGGAGCAAGAGGAGCATGGATTGGAAGGCCGGGTGCTCACGCTGGAATATGATGATTTTTATCTGGTGAACGCCTATTCCCCCAACTCCCAACGGGGCCTTGTTCGTCTGGACTATCGGATGACCTGGCAGGATGACTTTTGCGCCCATTTAAAAAAGCTGGATGCCCAAAAGCCAGTGATTATTTGCGGAGATTTGAATGTGGCCCACCAGGAGATCGACTTGAAAAATCCTAAATCCAACCAGAAGAATGCCGGGTTTACGCCTCAGGAGCGGGATAAAATGACCGAGCTGTTAGCGGCAGGATTTATTGACTCTTTCCGCCATTTGTATCCCGAACAAGCCGGAGCCTATACCTGGTGGTCCTATATGTTTAACGCCCGGGAAAAGAATGTGGGTTGGCGGATTGATTATTTTCTGGCGTCGGAACGGATAAAAGCGCAGATCTTTGAGGCCAAGATTTATTCAGATGTCATGGGCAGCGATCATTGTCCGGTGGGACTTGAGATTGCGATCTAACCCAGGATTTGGTTCCGCGGAGGAATTTCTCCGCGGAACCGCTGTGCTATAAGAGATTCCGGCTGGAACCGCTTATCTGATCTGCCGCATCCGGATTTTTACGCCGGAGACGACTCTTATGGGCTTGCCGGCTTCACAGCGGATCATGGCAATCGCCTTTATGTGAATGGGGCTCGGCTGGTGGACATAGGGACACCAGTGGCACAGGGGTTGCGGTGGGCAAGAGGTAAAAATAAAAAAACGCCGAATCTCAACCGGCGTTTCTTCAAGGATTGTATTTACTTGGTGTTGTCTTCCGCCGGACTGCCGAGCAGAATACGCAGATAATCATGTCTGGCAGTCTATTCATTGGCAGAAACAACAGCATCGCAGAGGCGGGGCCGGTAAAGTTTTCCGGCTGCCGCCTGCCTTTCCGCCCCGGCCGTCGACCTCTTTAATCCATAATCTGTTTAAATAAAGCAGTGGACAAATAGCCGCTCTCCGGTTCAATAGTCTGCAGCTTAGCAAACATCCTGCGGGCAGATTCATCGTCTCCGCTGCGGTGGTAGACGGCCCCCAGGTAGTATAAGCTGTCATCATAGTAATTGCTGGCGGGAAACTCCTCCAAATAGCGCAGGTAATATTCCCGGGCTTGATCCAGCTCCCCGCTCAGGTATTTAGTCCGGGCCAGGTAATACAGGGCTTCCCGATTCAGATAGCTGCCGGAGCGCATGGCTACCACCTCGCCCAAGTTGCTTGTCGCCGTTTGCCAGTCAGCCCGCAGGTAGGCAGCTAGTCCCTTATTATAATGAAGTTCTTCCCGGGGATCATTTTTATCCTGTTTTATATCAGCTTTTGCATCAGCCGGCGGCGCCCCGCTGGCATTATCCGAAAATTCCAGTTTGGAAACCGACGCTATGACCGGGGCGGTCTCGCCTGTCTTATGAGCGGCCGGTGACGGATTCATTATTTTCTTCTCCACCGTCCGGTTTTTTAAAGCCCCCACCTGTTTCTGGTCAAAATAATAGCTGGCCGGTATGAGCAGCGCCAGGCACAGAATCCCGGCAGCCGCCCAGGCAAAACCGTAATAGCGGGAGCCGCGCCTTTCTTTGCCGGCAGCAGTTTCCCTATGGCCGGCCCGTATCTCTTCACCGGCCCGGGCCCGGTCTTCCCGCCTGCTCTCCAGATAACCCAGCAGGGCCTTATTGCTCCGGTCCAGCTGCAGGCCTTTCCGCCATACTTTTCTGGCCTTATCGACCTCGGACAGAGCCAGATGGCACAGCCCCAGCAATTCGTATAAGCTGACAAAGCCGTTGTTCTCTTCCATCAACTGCCTCAATTCCTTGACTGCCTGCTGATAGTTCCTGCTCTCCATGCGGTTCAGGACTTCGCGGTAACGTTTCAGCCAGGATTGAAAGGCTGGGGCAGTCGATGATTTCAGCCTGATAGCGGCATCCTGGTTAGCTTCGTCCAGTCTGAGCGCCATTTCCCAGCAGGCTATGGCCCGGTCAAATTCCCCCTGGATAAAATAACAGGAAGCAATCAGATTGATGATTTTTACATTCTCCGGTTCCACTTCCACCGCCTGCAGCAATTCTTCCAGCGCGGCACTGATATCATGGTCGTGCATTTTGCTTAGCGCAGTCTCAATCATGTTCTCCACCTGCCGGATATCGTTCTCCTGCATTTTTCCACCACACTCTCTATGGTTTTTACCATTTACTTCTATATAAGTTTAAGATTTCCTCCTAGAATTTGGAATTTATATTTATAAGACTTTGGATTCTATGCAAAAAGTTTTAACCCGGCAGCCGGGCTGTATAAATATATTGTCCGCTTGATCCGTTTCTGGCTGTTTTGTCAACTCTACGGCATATATTTCATAGTATATACGGCAGAGATAATTCCGGCCCCGGGTCTCAAGGGGCAGAGAAGGAGAGAATAAATGATTTATGCCAGTCGGTTTTTAAGATATGCCGAGGATGCCATGCAGGGACCCGATGTGCTTCTGCTGCAGGAAAAGCTTATTGAAGAGGGCTACCGCATCGCCGCCAGCGGCAGCTATGACCGGAGTACGGCCCAAGCGGTAACGCGATTGCAGCAGGCCCTGAATCTGCCGGCAGACGGTATTGCCGGGCCTGAAATCTGGAACACGCTCAGCCTGGGAGGAGAACGGACAGCTGCCGTCAAAGCGCCTCTGGCCGGACGGCCGTCTATTTTGATCAATCTGGGCAAGCGCAGGCTGACTTTTACTATCGACGGAAAAAGCACCATTTATCCAGTGGCTATAGGTAAGCGCTCCACTCCCAGCCCCCTGGGCAATTGGGTAATCGTCCAGAAGGCCATGAACCCCGGCGGCCCTTTCGGCGTCCGCTGGATGAGACTGTCGGTTCCCTGGGGCGGCTACGGCATCCACGGCACCAATAACCCAAAATCTATCGGCCGGGCGGTAAGCCACGGCTGTATCCGCCTGCATAATAAAGATGTGATAAAAATATATGACCTCACCCCGATTGGTACTCCGGTAAATATCGTCGGTAAGGTCTATACGGGAAGAATTTTACAGGAAGGCTCCAGTGGTGCGGACGTGAAACAGCTGCAGCGGGATCTGAAAAAGCTAGGCTATTATAAATCTTCAATCGACGGCGCATTCGGGCCTAAAACCACCCAGGCGGTTAAGGCTTTCCAGAGCGCTAATGGTTTGGCTGGCGACGGTGTCGTAGGCCCTTATACCTATTTCGCTCTGGAGAAAGCCAAAGATATCGCCAATAAAAGTTATGAGCCCTAAACCCAAAAAGCTCTACCCATTGCTACCCGCCTCAAAACAGGCTATGGCAAACAGGTCTTCATCAGCTGCGTTATTTATATCTTCCCGGCTAAAGACACCTTTGCGAACGATAGTCAGGACCCGGCCGTTTTTGGTCCAGCCGGTTTCACTCCGGTCATCGGTATTGACGTAGCTGAACCGCGGGGGATTGGCCAAGCGGGCGCGGCTGACTCCCTGAATGGTATCGGCCAGACAGGGGGAGCCCTGAACCTTAACCATGAGGTCGGAAGAATTAAGCTGACCGAAATAATCCTCGGCAATAGCCGCCATTCTCACTCCTATAAGCATGTCGAGACATTCTTCCCCGTGGTGGACCAGAGCCTGTTTTCTGATCATACCCTGGCGCATGGCCCGGCTTTTTCCCTTTATATAAGGAGTAAGGGGCGAGAAAACAGTATCATTTTCAAAATAGGGTTTCAAATCCAGCACAGGTGTTCCGCCCACGGCATCCAAACCCCGAACGTATACTCTATTGCCCTCCATCCGTTCCAGTTTTGCCAGACTTAAGCCGATCGGGTTAGGCCGGGCATAGGAACGCAGGGCGAAAACCCCGTAGGCAGGCAAATCGGGATTGACTTTACCCGGTTTGACCTTTAACAGTTCCCGGGACGCCTTATGAAACCAGGATAAGACCCAAAGATGAGAGTTCTCCTCCAGTCCCTGCAAGCCTTCGGCGTATTCAGGCCTGAGCTCAATAACCGCATCTTTGCCTCCCAAAGGCATGTCCCCTGGTTCTTCAACCGGCGAAAGGACGTAACCCACCGGATTTAATTCTATACTAACCATCCCCGCTCCTCCTCTTTCCTAATTTGCTATTATAATCAAGTGTAGCATTATCAGAATTTATTCGCACGCCCAATCGGGGATGTGAACAGGACACAGGAGATCCCATTCTGCATCCCCTCCGACGGTTCGAGCAGCTCCGGCTGCACGATCAGGCGGTTGCGCAAGGCGGTCGCGGCTTCCTCCAGCGCGTCGCATATAAACGCCACCGCTTCGGCTTCATCTGTGTGGGGGGACGGTTTCACCGTAGAGGCAGAGAAGCCCAAAGACGTACGTCTCAAATTCAAAAAATAAGAAAGTAATTTTTATAAAATGGGACATTGGGAGTTGGTTAATCCTGTTGTATGTAGGAGGTGAGCTGATGGAGGACAATTCTTTGTTGCGTACGGATAAAGAATTGGCTGAAATGTACCAGCGGAATGTAAATAGAGTTTATAAACTGTGCTATATATACTTGAAAAACGCTGTTGATGCAGAGGACGCCGTTCAATCCGTATTCCTGAAGCTGCTAAAGTCAAATATTTATTTTAATGACTGCGAGCACGAAAAGGCGTGGTTCATCACAACAACAAAAAACTATTGCAAAGATATACTAAAATCTTGGTGGAAACGACAACGGGTTGATTTTGAAACTTTGCCGGAAATTGCTTCCCGGGATGAAGATAAGCAAGAGAAAGAAATAATTGTAAAGCTTCTTGCTCTCCCCGAAAAATATAGAGTAGTGTTACATCTTTATTATTTTGAAGAATATTCGGTAAAAGAAATAGCAGAGCTTTTAGGGCGCAACGAAAGCACTATCCGGTCACAACTGCAGAGGGGCCGTGAAAAACTTAAAATTAAGTTGGGAGGTAAAGACTTTGGATAAAAAAGTTGTGAACAGAATATCTGAAATCCTTGAACCAACAGAAGAGCAAAGAGAGCGAATGTTCAGCAATATTTTAGAAAGACACCGAAACGAGAGTGCCCAGAAAAGAGATTTTACACCCATGAAACGATTAAAACCTGCATTGGCAGCGGTGATGGTTTTCTGTTTGATTACCACAACAGCCTTTGCTGCTTCATATTGGGGATTGGATATTAAGTTCCTCAACTTTCTAAATCCTTCAAGCGATGAGCAGGCAGAATATCTGGCAAACGGAGCTTATGTTGTTGATAAACAAGTAAAAAACAAAAATGGAACTTTGAACATTAAACAAGTTATAGGCGACAGTAATGTGACATTTATTTTAATGGATTTTACGGCGCCGGAGGGAACGATTTTAAATAAGCCGCACTATAGCTTTGAAGATATGTATATTGATATGGATGCTTATAGCGGTTTCTATGGTTATGGGATTATCTCATTGAAAGATGAAAATAGTAACGATAATAAAATCAGCATGGTTATGCCTATTAAAACGGACGAAAGCTTAATGGGGCAAAAAGCCCATCTGGGGTTTACAGATTTAATAGGCTCCGATACAAAACCGGGGGAGTTCACTACCGCTGTATCCGGCGAATGGAAAGCATCTTTCAAGCTTGACTTTAGGAATTTATCCACTGATTATCAAGTGGATAAACCAATAAAAATGGTTGATTATGATGCGACAATAAAGACGATTTCAATTTCTCCTATTTCTGTTACATTAAAGATTGGAGGCCCGTTCATGAAAGAAATTATTAATGAATATAACAATTCCTACAGCGGTTTTGACTCAGATCAATACCCCATAACTATTAATTATAAGGATGGGTCATCAGAAACAACTACTCGTATTTTCAACGGACTAATATCGGCAGAAGATGATCTGGTAGTGATAAAAAACTTTGAAAATATCATAAATGATAAGGAGATAAAATCCATCACATTCTTTGACACGGAGATTCCCATAATCAATAAGTAATCTATATAAAAAATAACAGTGGCCGCAGTTATTAATATGAAACCGCCATACATAAATCATGTTTGGTAGGTAACTAAATAACACGCTTTTTTCTTTGATACAAAAACCGTCCCCCTGTGCCTCTTGAATTTACTACATCTGCCATATTGACACTTTTCGATTTGATTCATATAATGGTCATATCGAAGTTATTAGATTTGAGGTGTCGATATGGAAAACTATTTGGAATATACAAAAGTGTTTAAGGCGCTGGGCGACCCCAAAAGAGCCATGATCGTGGATATGCTCTCCTGCGGCGAGCTTTGCGCCTGCATGATTTTAGAGAAATTTGAAATGCCCCAATCGACGCTGTCCCATCACATGAAGCTTCTGCGCGAGTGCGGACTTGTCAAGGGAAGGGAGAAAGGTAAATGGACGTACTACTCGCTGGACGCGGATACAATTAGCAAGACAAAACAGTTTTTCAGCGCCATCACATCCGATAAGGAAAACTGCATCTGCAAAGAAGATGCGGACTGCTGCAAAGGATGTGATGAAGATGAGTAACGAAAAATCCTGCTGCTGTTCAGCTGAGAGTTGTTGTGCCGGGGTAGCTATAACGCCGATCGTGCCTGTGGCTTCAACAAGTCTCAACTTCAGAGATATTCTTGGAGCATGGAAGGTGCGTTGGGGCATAGGCCGGATGGATTACAAGATCAATCCGGGAATTTACGCTATTGGCGATCCCGATCACACGTCCCCCGTGCTGGTCAGCGCAAATTATAAACTAACATTCGATACCTTGAGGAAAGAGCTTTCAGGCTTAAATTGCTGGATTTTGATACTTGATACAAAAGGTATTAACGTCTGGTGCGCCGCCGGTAAAGGCACGTTCGGCACCGATGAATTGGTGGGCCGCATATCGAAAACAGGGCTGTCCAGGATGGTGTCGCACAGGACATTGATTTTACCGCAGTTGGGCGCATCTGGCATAAGCGCCCATGAAGTGACCCGGCAGACCGGATTTACAGTGGTTTACGGTCCTGTGAGAGCGCGCGATATAAAGGCATTCCTTGACTCCGGCTTTAAGGCCACGGAAGAGATGCGCGCCGTGAAATTCACGGCATGGGATAGATTGGTTCTGACGCCTGTGGAACTGGTGACGGCCGCAAAGACTTCATTGATGGTTTTCGGAGTATTGTTCCTTATCAACCTGTTTGCGGTAAGACCTTTCGGGCTTGCGGATTTCATCGCTTATGCCGGAGCTGTGGTAACGGGAACCGTTATCACGCCCGTGCTGCTTCCCTTTATTCCCGGCAGGGCGTTTGCATGGAAGGGCTGGCTGCTGGGAGTGCTTTGGACGGCAGGATTTGTTTGGCTGAACGGCTGGTTTGCTCCTGATTTTTTGTTTCTGTCCATAGGTTATCTGCTGGTACTACCATCATTATCTGCGTTTCTGGCGATGAATTTCACAGGCTCGTCAACATACACTTCTTTTTCCGGCGTTATCAGGGAAATGAAAGCGGCGGTGCCACTCATTGCTCTTTCATCCGCCGCGGGAATTGTGCTGGTGTTGATAGAAACCCTGTCGGCTTTATAAGGAGGGCGCTATGAAACACAAATATCTGAAAAATGTTGCAACTCTAAATCTATCGGCTGAAAAATGTATAGGCTGCGGAAGATGCGTGGAGGTTTGCCCTCATGAAGTGTTCAAAGTGGACGAAAGAAAAGCGCGGATAAAAGACAAAGACTTGTGCATGGAGTGCGGCGCTTGCGCGATAAACTGTCCTGCAAATGCCATCACTGTTGACGCCGGAGTCGGGTGCGCCTATGCCGTGATCATGGGCTGGCTTACCGGGAGCGAACCAAGCTGTGATTGTTCAGGCGGCAAATGCTGCTAAAGAATTAAATGACTCCAATTTCAAAGGAGAACGAAACAAAAAGACCGCTCAGTACGTTCCTTGAACTGTCCCGGGCGGTCACTTTTGACTACGTAAAAAATGAGTTTGCCTACTTTGGTCGGGGCGACAGGATTTGAACCTGCGACCTTCTGATCCCAAATCAGACGCGCTAGCCAAGCTGCGCCACGCCCCGAACTTCTTCATGATAGCATCCGGAGCATAAGAATGTCAATCGCCGGACAGGTCTGATATCGTTACCGCCTGTTTAAAAATCCTTTTCATGATTTTTACATAAGCAAGCATACAGCCTTTACAAAGCCAGGCTATACTTGAACCACAGGACAAGTTTTATCTTTTTTCGCAGTAATCTGATATTGGGGATGTGAGCCCGTGCAAAAGAATTTTGAGACTCTGAGGCAAATTATCGACGGCGGTTTCATCAAACCCGTATACCAACCTATCGTCTCCCTTCAGGATGGCGAAATATTGGGCTATGAAGCTCTCAGCCGGATCACCAACGAAGAGCTGAAGTTAAATATTGAAGCTATGTTTCAAACCGCCGATAAAATGGGGAAATTATGGGAGCTGGAAACCCTTTGCCGCACCAGAGCTTTGGAAAGTTCAGTAAACAAGCCTGAATGCAAGAAGCTTTTTTTAAACGTCAATTCCAACATCATCTATGACGAAAAATTCAGAAACGGCTTTACTAAAAAGCTTTTAGAAGAGTACGGCATAAATGCCGATGATATCGTATTTGAAATAACGGAACGGGTAGCGGTCCTGGATAACAATGTTTTCTTTGCCTCTATCGACCATTATAAAAACCAGCAGTACGGCATTGCTATTGATGATGTGGGGTCGGGTTTTTCCGGACTGAATATGATCGTCGACGTGCTGCCCAATTTTCTGAAATTGGATATGAACCTGATCCGGAATATCGACAAAGATGAAATAAAGATGTCCTTGTGCAAGGCTTTTACCGCCTTCTGTAAAAATTCCAATATTCTTCTGATCGCGGAAGGGATTGAAACCGAAGAAGAATTGAAAGCCCTTATAAAATTGGGCGTGCAATATGGACAAGGATATTTTCTAGGCATCCCCCGGGAAACCTTTGAAGAGATAACCCCGGAAAAAGCCGAATTAATTTCTACCCATTATTCCAAGTGCTATATCGAAAACGCCAAAAGTTCCGTGTATCCTATTGTCGAGCATTTATGCAAAAAGAAAGAAGTATTTTCCCCCGAGGTCAAGGCGGCGCATATATATGAATTGGTCAGGGCCAATCCCACGATAACGGAAATCTGCGTGGTGGAAGACGACATCATCGTCGGTTTTCTAAACAGGACCTATTTAAATGAGCTCATGGGTGGACAATTCGGTTACAGCATCTATGGCAAGAAGCCGATCAAAGAATTGATGAAAACGGATTTTTTCAAAACAGCTCACACTATGCCGGTGGACGTCGTCTCCAGACTGGCAATGCAAAGACCCTATGAACATCTTTATGACCCGATCGTAGTTGAAAAAACCGGCAAGTTCTTTGGAGTGGTAACCGTTAAGGATTTATTGGATACCTGCACCAGAATCCAGGTGGACGTTGCCATGCATTGCAACCCGCTTACCGGATTACCCGGGAATTTGTTACTGGAAAAGGAAATCAAAGATCGCATTTTAGGTGAAGGGCCCTTCTGCATCACTTATTATGACCTTGATAATTTTAAAGCTTATAATGACGCTTATGGGTTCAGCAACGGGGATCTCATGCTCAAAATGGTGGCGGATATTCTGCAGACCCAAGCGGTAAAGAATGAATTCATCGGTCATATCGGCGGCGATGATTTTATTGTCATTGCCGATTATGTGGAAGGAGAACCTTTTTGCGACGCGGTTCTGGAGAATTTCAGCCGTGAAGTCCTGTCCTTATACCGTAATGAAGATATAGAGCGAGGCTATATCGTATCGAAGAACCGGCACGGGGTTACGGAGAATTTCCCCCTTGCCAGTTTATCCATTGCCGGGATCACGAGCCGCAAAAAGGCTTTTAGAAATGTTGATGATTTTTCCCGGGATGTGGCGACACTTAAGAAAATATGCAAACAGCATAGGGGTAATTATTATGAGATATGGTGATAGAGCCTGGTTTTTGGCTGCCGGCGAAGGCCGCTTGGAATCGCCAACCGGAAGAGTATAGGCCGCACGGCCTTGCGGAACAGATAGAGAAAAGACCGAAAACTATGAATACGGCCAGGTTATAAACAACTATATGTATACTGAAGGGAATTCGGTACCAGAACTAACCGCCGCAGATCCAGCATATACCTATAATGACCCAGAGTACTACTTCGATGTTGCCTTTACCGATAATGAAACCTGGAGACATAACCGCAGTTGTAGTCGGTGGTATTACCCTTGCGGATAAGGCTGCAGTCGGTGGTAATGATGCTTATGAACTTGGTGCCGGCTATCTTCGTCTCTATCCCATAGACGCATATCCCCTGCAAAATCCGGGGCAAAAGTACATTACGGTTAAGGCCGATGGATATAAGGATGCCGCTGTATTACAGACACTAAGCCCAGGATATTAAAATGGTTGAGGGTGGTTTCTCTTTTTTTAAAGAGAGACCGCCCTTAAATTATCATATTTATTAACCCTTACGCTATCCAGGCAAAATATCCGCCTACCAGAATGATCATTACCCCCGCCACCTTTTCCAGCAGTGCATTCCAGCGGGCAAATTGGTCCATGCGGGCAACCAAGCCGGTGAAAGTGCCTACGGCCACAATGGGAACCCCACGGCCCAGAGCGTAGACGAAAAGCAGAGTGGCGCCGTAGAGCCACTGCCCGCTGGCCATGGCCAGGGATAGAATGGCCAGAAGTATGGGAGTGCCGCATTGGGAACCTACCAGTCCCATAACCAAGCCCAGGATGTAACTACCCAAATAGCCCCGCTGCTCCCCGGCCCGGGTCAGCAAATCACCGCCGAAGCTTATATTTGATTTCCATACCCCCAGCAGGTTTAACCCAACCACTATACAGACGGCAGCCACAATATAATACAGAATGCTACGGCTGGCGCCGAATATTCCCCCTACGGCAGCAATGATAAGCCCCAGCAGCATAAATGTAGTGGCAGTACCAAGGGTAAAGAGCAGAGACATTATAAAACTGCGTTTTTGACCGGCTTCGGTACCGGCCACATAACCGATAATTACCGGTATGGTACTGAGGTTACAGGGACCGATGCTGGTGACAATGCCGGCTAAAAACACCAAGCCATAGCCGTAAAGGGAGAAACTGGCCAGGAACTGCGGTGCTGCCTGATTAAGCCAGCTCTCCATCTATTGCTGCACCACCTTGTCCAGCTCGGCCCGCAGGTCATCCTCAGCCATAAGCCCTACCTCCTGATAGCTGATTGCCCCCTCACCATCAATAATAAAGGTGGTGGGGACATAAGCGATGCCATACTCCTGGGCCAATGAGGAATTATCGCTATCATCGACGTCAATGGTTATAAACCTTACTTTGCCCTGGTACTCCGGTTCAAGGCGGTCATAAATCTTTTTCAGTTCCACGCAATACTGGCAGTTAGCCGAACTGAATAACAGCCACATACTTTCTCCCGCTTGTTTTCCAGCCTCTATTTGCCGGGCAGCAGAGGAACCTGGCGCAGGAACAGACTCATTCTCGGGTTGGGTAAATTTATAATAGAGAAATATACTTAGAAGGAGCACCATAATAACTATAATGGCAAGGTTAATTGGTTTTTGCTTCACAAATCTTCCCCCTATCATGGTTTAGATAGACTATGCCCTTTCCGCCCACACCAGCTTGCGCTGATACGCTTTCCTGCAGTTCATTATTGCAATACGATTAATAGTAATACGCCCCTATTATGGCATAGACCAAACGTTTTTTTCAACTGACATTGAATAATCGTAAATCATGGCATAAGGTTAGGGAATAAAGCATATAATAATAGATAGTGCTGTCATCGGTCTGGAATTACCATGTCCGGCAAGCTGGGCAAAAAGTTGAAATCGTTCTTGAAATGGGTATGGAAAAGATATATAATACTCTGTGCGGGCGGGTGTAGCTCAGTGGTAGAGCCCCAGCCTTCCAAGCTGGTTGCGAGGGTTCGATTCCCTCTACCCGCTCCATTTTTATGTCCCTGTAGCTCAGCTGGACAGAGCAACGGCCTTCTAAGCCGTGGGTCGGGGGTTCGAATCCCTCCGGGGACGCCACTATAACTTCGGACCAACGTGGTGGGTGTAGCTCAGTCGGCTAGAGCACCAGATTGTGGCTCTGGGGGCCGTGGGTTCAAGTCCCATCACCCACCCCATTTAACCCTTGACAGCAGTATTGATAAGCTATTATACTCTTTACTGTTGGGGTGTAGCCAAGGGGTAAGGCAACGGACTTTGACTCCGTCATTCGTTGGTTCAAATCCAGCCACCCCAGCCATTATTATGGGCCATTAGCTCAGGTGGTAGAGCACCTGACTTTTAATCAGGGTGTCGGAGGTTCGAATCCTCCATGGCTCACCATAAGAATCGCAGAAGCCTCCGATGTTCGGAGGCTTTTTTCAGTGCTATTTTCAAAAGCAAAAATCAATCAATTTTAAGGTTATTTAATGGCTTTTAAGGGGTATTAATTTTCATCAGGGTGTCAGAAAGGTGTCAGTTTAATGCTGCTTAATGCCCATTAATTGCATTTCGTCAGAAGCTTTAAGATTTACCGAAGAGCTTTTCGGTGAAGGAAGCAAAGTGGAAAATGGGATTGATAAGACTTGCTTGCCAGTTAAGCTATGCAAAGCCCAGCTTAATAAAAACAATAAACACATAAACGGTAGCCAGCACCAGGGAGAGCAAAGTGACCGGAATGCTTATTTTCAGAAAATCCACAAAAGAAATTGGTGCGCCCTCCCTAACTGCTATAGAGGCTACGATCAAGTTCGCCGAAGAAGCGATTAATGTACCGTTGCCGCCCAGGCATGCTCCCAAAGCCAAAGACCACCAGAGGGTGGAGAGTTCTACCGGGGACAAAGCCAACTGTGCTCCCATATCCTGAACCAGGGGAATCATAGTGGTCACCAGGGGAATATTGTCAACAAAGCCGGAAATAATCCCGGTTCCCCATAACAGGGTCAAGGCCGTAAAGGTCGTATTGCCATTGGTAATTTCTATCATCCAGGATGCGGCCTTACTGATAATCCCTACTTCAATCAAGCCTCCTACCAGTATGAACAAACCGATAAAGAAAAAAATTGTTACCCATTCCACCGAATGATACACTTCATCCAAATCGCTTTCTTTGATACCGATGAGCAGTAACAGAGCAGCCCCGGATAAGGCTATCACCGCCGGTTCCAGGTGCAGAAACTGGTGGGAGACAAATCCCAGCAAGGTAAGAATAAAGACAAACACAGATTTTCGGGCCAATGCCGTATCCTGAATATAGTCTTGAGCTTCAATATCCATAAGCCCCTGCTTATATTCGTCCTTTACATGAAGATATTTTTTAAAATGAAATGCCAGATAAGTGAGAACGACAAATGCAATAACTATGATAAGCGGGGTTATATGAATTAGAAACTCATTAAATGAAATGCCGGCCGCCACACCGATCATAATGTTGGGCGGATCCCCCACCAGGGTAGCCGCTCCCCCAATATTGCAGAGCATGATTTCCGTAATAAGAAAAGGAATGGGATTCATATGCAAGGTCCGGCTAATGGCAATAGTGATGGGAGTAATCAATAAAACCATGGTCACTATATCAATAAAAGCTGATCCAACGGCCGTCAGCAAAGCAAGTCGCACCAAGATTTTTTTGGGATCACCCTTGGCGCTTTGCGCTGTTTTGATCGCAATGTATTGAAAGACTCCGCTTTTATTTGCAATCCCCACCAGAATCATCATGCCGAAGAGCAAAAAGATAGTCTCCCAATGAATATGTTCCGTAGAGGCCACATGCAAATCCACGATACCGAATATAACCATAAGAATTGCACCGCATATGGCAATAATAGACCGGTTGATTTTTTCTGAAATAATGATGGCATAAGTAATAAAAAATATTACTAATGCTGCAATAATCTTCCAGTTAGCTGCGATTTGTTGTACATCTGCCATTTCGTAGCCTCCTTCTATATTTAACGCCGGGCAGAGCAAAAAAAGCCAGGAGAGAAAGGCTATAACATAAGTATTTTTTGTCGATAAGATTCTGTTTTTGCATACACATTGATGGGCTTATTTGCCTCTGTCGGACAGTGAGTGGTTCGACCGGGCCAGCAACATGTGTTGGTTCGGCATATCTTTGCCGATGCTAATCGAGATGACCTGAGGGATAAACACGAGAAGCTTTTACATCAGTTAACTTTCCGGCCTCCTAAAAATGCTACTGCCCGGTTATACCTTCGGAAACACGCTGGATACTACGTCTTCGGTATTTGCCGTTCCCGACTGGTCCGGGATATAAATTCCCAACCAAAACAGCTTGTATTTCCTCTAATATATATAGCCGACTCATCCTAAAATTTAACTTTTAATTATGCAAATGCAGTGAGAAAAATAAAAGCAGATTTACCTAGATAGTTGGATTGCTATCAAATCCTGCCAATCCTGATTATTCGGGTTATCCCCTGCCCAAATCTGCCATATTCCGGATTTTTATCAGTAATCCTGGTTGAGGCCAACCACCTGATCAAGGGGGATGATAAAAGCGATACCCTTATTGGGTTCGTTCAAATCCACTTTCTTTACAATAGCATCCAAGACCGCCTGAGCTTTATCTTTCTCAATCAAAGTCAGTACGATGTCTTTTTCCGGTTCAATGCTAACCCCCAATAATAATCGAACCGCGGTGCCGCGTCCGTAAAGAATGGTTCCTCCCTCAGCTCCGGCCCGATGGGAAACATCCACAACTTTTTCAGCTTTTCCTTTGTTTACAATGGTTACAATCAATTTGTAATCACTCAATCCCACTGCCAAACCTCCTTAATATATAAACTATTATAATCAATATTCATCCCCTCAATCCAGTTCATTTTAATAATTCTGATTAATTTAAAACATTGGGTAAATAAAAATTTACAGTTTAACAAACAGCCGCCCTCAGGGTAAAACCTGCGGGGCGGCTGTTTGCTGTATAAATCTTATGGGGCTTCTAACCCCGCTATTACATCAGATAGCGCAGGTAAATATAAGCAGTGGAGATAACGATTGAGACCAGCATTAAAGGAAATCCATAGCGGAAGTATTGCATAAAGGTTATAATCACCCCGCGCCGTGAACTCATACCGGCTACCACCAGGTTAGCGGAGGCCCCGATCAGGGTGCCATTCCCCCCCAGACAAGCCCCCAGAGACAATGACCACCAGAGAGGATCCAGCTGCATTCCTGATAGCTGACCCACAGATTTGATCAGAGGAATCATAGTAGCGGTAAAAGGTATATTGTCCACAAAAGCGGAAGCTATGGCTGACATCCAGAGTATGGCCATCGCGGTGACAGATTGATTGCCGTGAGTCAAGCTAAGAGTTTCGCGGGCTATATTTTCGATTATACCTACTTTTTCCAGAGATCCTACCAGGATAAAAAGTCCTATAAAGAAAAAGATGGTGGGCCATTCCACCGTCAGCAAAATATCTTCGGGCTTGTTATCCCGGGCTATCAGCATCAGTAATGCGGCCCCGGCCAGAGCGACGGTAGCAGACTCCAGATGCAGGCTCTGATGCAGGATGAATCCGATTATCACTAAAACTATAACGGTAAGGGATTTTTTCAGCAACGCATAATCTTTTATAAAATCGGCCGGTTCAAACACCATTATGCGCTGTTGTTTTTCCAGGGTGACCACCAGTGATTTGCGAAAGATAATTGCCAGCAACACTATAGTCACAACAAAAACTATCAATATTACAGGAGTAAGATTGGTCACAAAATCCATGAATCCCAATCCGGCCCCCCCGCCTATCATGATGTTGGGAGGATCACCTATCAGGGTAGCAGTTCCCCCGATGTTGGAAGCCATAATTTCAGCGATCAGGAAAGGGATCGGATTGATTTCCAGCTCATCACATAAGGAAAAGGTTACCGGCACAAGTAACAATACAGTGGTAACGTTGTCCAGAAAGGCTGAAGCCAAAGCTGTGATCACACACAAAGCAACCATGATCTTCAGTGGGTTGCCTTTGGTATATTGAGCGGCTCGAATAGCCACGTATTCAAATACCCCGCTGCGGCGAGTGATGCCAACAACTATCATCATTCCGGTCAAAAGCCCGATAGTGTTGAAATCAATCGCCTGAACAGCCTGTTCCTGGGTGATTATTCCCAGAATTATTACCAGTACTGCCCCCGCCAAAGCAATTACGGTTCGGTGGATTTTTTCGCTGATAATAATCGCATACACTAGAAGGAATATTACTGCCGCTGTTGCTACTTGCCATTCCACTTTTTATCCACTCCTTAATTTATTTAGTTTTCTCTCCTCATTTTAATCCTTAGGATTTATTATACCAGAGGATTACCCAAATAAACTTTTGCCGCGTCCTAAAAAAACCCGGCTCCTTTACAGGGGGCCGGGTTTCGGTTTTATTCCACCGGATCAAACATATCTTTGGGAGCGCCGCATACAGGGCAAATATCCGGAGGTTCCGGCCCTTCATGGATATAGCCGCACACCCGGCATTTCCAACGCTTATAGGTTTTCTTGCCGCTCTTGTCCCGTCCCAGGTTGCGCATGGATTCACTGGTGTCCACGTGAGGGGCGATAATAATCTCTCCTACCAGAACTCCCTCCTTAATATAGCTTTTCTTATAATACTGCTCCACCGGGTCAATGATTTCAACCACACGACACTGGTCAGGAGGCAAATTGACCTCGCCGATAGAGAATATTTCCCGGTCAAATGCAATCAGCATGGTAGATAGGACCGGTTGTTTATATTCCACCCAGTCGCCGGCAGCCGCCGCCCCGGCAACCCGTCCCATTTCCATGGAGACCGGCCACAGGCCTACCGTTCTTTCCCCAAACTGGGCTACATCACCGGCAGCATAAATGTCACTGACACTGGTGCGCATGTTATTGTCTACAACAATACCCTGGGCAACATTTATCCCGGCCGCTTGCGCCAGTTCCACATTGGGACGCACGCCGGTGGAAAGCAGAACCAGATCAGCCTCCAGCACCCTGCCGTCGCTGAGCTTGACTCCCTTCACCCTTTCTTCTCCCAGTATTTCATCGGTATCTACTCCCAGACAGAGTTCCACCCCCTGCCGGGTCATAAGTTCCTGCAGGCGCATTGAACCGGCTTCATCCAGTTGCCGGGGCATGAGCCGCTGGTTGTGTTCAACCACCGTCGTTGCTATTTTACTGTTCAGCATCTCCTCGACTGCTTCCAGACCCAGGACTCCGCCGCCGATAACTACCGCTTTTTTGGCTGTCTTCATGGCTGCTTTAAGCTTCCAGGCATCATCCAGACTGCGCAGTGCGAATACTCCCGGTTTATCCGCCCCCTTAAAAGGAGGTATATTGCTCCGGGCCCCGGTGGCGATGATAAGCTTATCATAGGCTATGCTGTCTCCTGGTTCGGTCTCCAGTTTTTTGGCGGCCGTATCAATTTTCACTACCCGACTGGCAGTTCTTAAATCCACCTGGTTTTTCTCATACCAGGCCTGCTCAAAAACAAAAAGCCGATTATCGGGGAGGTCCTCGGTTAAAAAGTCAGAGAGGGCAGGTCGATAGTAAGGCCTGCCGGCTTCTTCGCTAAGCATAATGATTGCTGCCGTACGGTTGCGCTTGCGGATGGCCTGGGCTGCCGACAGAGCAGCAACGCCACCCCCTACGATAACAAATTTTTCCTGACTGTCCTTGCTAAATTCGTCTTCAATGCCCTCCCGGACAAAATTTTCCCCGTCTACTCCACAGGCCGGGCAGATAGCGGGCGGCTCCGCTCCTACATGGATATGCCCGCAAACCAGACAACGCCAGCGGGTCTGATTCTGATCCTGTTTCTTCTCCAGTACGGCCCGGGCAAAGTCCATTCCCCGGTTAAAAGCATCCTCCAGGTTGCGCGGGGAAGGTTTAAAGTTTACCTTATAACCGGGCAAGACCTTCATGCGCAGAGACTGCAGCCGGTTTTCGATACTCGGCACCGCTTCACCGCTCCAGCCATAAGCCCCGAAAGCCATAGCCACTTTGTCGCCATGGGTGATCGGCGACAGCCGTCCCAGCAGTCTCCATACCTGGGGCAGAGCGTCGCCGTTTACCGTATTGGAGCCCAGCAATAATCCATCGGCATCGGCAATAGCGGCCGCAACACGGTCAATCAGTTCATCATCGTCCAGCTTGTCCTCTACCAGACTGAAAGTCCGGATATCAAAGTCGCCCACAGTTTTTATTCCTTCAGCCATGGACTCGGCCAGCATTTTGGTGAAACCATAGACGCTGATATAGGCCAGTACTATTTGGGGCCGCTTACCGTCCCTATTATCTTGAGGCTGGGACCACTGCCGATAAAGGTCGATATATTTATCTATATCCTTACGCAGCACCGGACCATGCCCGGGAGCGATCATATCCAGAGGCAGGTCCTTGATCTTATCCAGGGCTTCGACTACGTAAGGCTTGAAAGGGCCGATAATAGCATCAAAGTATTCTTTATAAGGAATGATAAAATCGCTTTCCATCAAGTCGTTGAAGAGACGCTCATCCGGATAGTGGCTGCCGAATGAATCGCAGCTGAAAAGGATTCTGTCCTCTACCAGATAGGTATAGATGGTATCAGGCCAGTGCAGAAAAGGAACATTGATAAATCTCAGGGTTTTGCCGCCTAATTCCAGTTCTTCTCCGTCTTTTACCTCATTGGAGGCAAAATTATGATTAGTGATTTCTTTCAGGAATTGCAGGGCGGTCTGACTGGCGTAAACCTTGAGGTTGGGAATTAAGTCAAGCAGTTTGCCTACTGCTTCCGAGTGATCAGGTTCGGTATGATTCATTATCAGATAATCAATTTGGGAAATGTCAACCAGGCTTTTTACTTTCTCCAGGTACTCATCAAAGAATTTGTCTTCGCAGACCTCAATAAGGGCTGTTTTTTCACTTCCTTTGATCAGATAGGCGTTATAGCTGGTACCATAATCAGCCGTCATGACCAGGTCAAAAATCCTCAATTCCGGATCACGTACTCCGACCCAGAATATATCGTCCTTCACTTTGATCGCCTGCATAGTAATCCCCCTTTCCCTTCATTAATTCAATCATATTTTAGACTTTGTGAAAAATCAAGCTAATTACAAATAATTCCCAGGATCAATCACTATGCCGTCCAGACGGGAAAAAGCGGCCTGCAGGCCAGGTTTATTTCAGGTTTTCATCCTTGACCTGCCCGGTTATAAACTTCTGATAAGGGTCGTAACTGTATTCAGTAAAATATGGGCGGTTCGGAGGCTCAACATCTTTTAATCCCCATACCAGATAATTAACTGCGTCCTGCACTGCTTTACCGCAATTGCCGCAATATATGCAGTCAGCTTTGGTGGCCCCCAGCATTTTTAATTGTTCCCCGCAGCAGCGAATATTATTGATTCCGTGAAAACTTTCATCATAAAGAAAACTCTGCTTATCCAAAGCTTCTTTAAATGAAACCAGCCGGTTATTAGGAAAATTATCCTGCAGTTCATAGCGGGTATCAGGTATGTTGCTTTCCTCAATCAGTACCCATCCACTGCGATTCTCTACGAAAAGTTGATAAATACGAGCATAGGCAGGCTCGCGGGTAATCCAGGAAAACCATTCTTCTCCATCATGGGAGGCCAAACCGCCCCGGAGATAAAAAGTAAAACCGGCTTCTGCTTCCGGCAGATCTTTGACCAGGGTTAATTTATAAATCATGGTCATTCTCCTTACTGCTGGTAATTGGGATGTCCTTCGGGTATTATGCTGGTCGAGCTCCCATCTTGATTACGGCATATTACTTTATAAATACCCGCATTGATTATGATTCTTTTACATAAAAAGCAGGGCTGGGCATCTATCAATTCACCGCTTTGGACATCAAAACCGGCCAGATATAAAGTAGCGCCCAGAGTATTGTCTCTTCCTGCATTTATTATGGCATTCATTTCCGCATGCACACTGCGGCACAGTTCATAGCGTTCGCCGCTGGGTATACCCTGGCGCTCTCTTTCGCAAACGCCAAGATCGCAGCAATTAGGCAATCCCCGAGGAGCACCGCTATAACCAGTCGACACTATGGCATCATCTTTTACTATTACTGCTCCGAAATTGCGCCGCAGACATGTACCCCGGGCAGCTACATCCAGAGCGATATTAAGATAATAATCTGTTTTACCTGGTCTGGACTTCAAAAAGGTCTCCCCCCTAATGCTTATTAGCATATACCTTCTGGACCATTCCCTCCGATTCCTGCCAGGGTACTGAAAACAGATCTCATCTGTCTATACTATCAACCGGGTCAGCTTTTCGAGATAATCCAGGAATCTGAGATTATATGGTACGCCCCCACCCCGGCTATGCCATAATCCGGAAATTCGCACCGCTGGTTCACAGCAATAGTGTCCCAGCCAGTGCGGGGAAGGGGGATCATAAATAAATTTCCGCTGGTAATTACTCAGCAATGCTACGGCATTGCGCTTAATGAATTGGTTCAACTGCGCCGGTTTTGAGCTGCGATCGGTGCTTATCCATAAGAAGGGCATGGTATTGATTATCCGGCTTATTTCGGTTTCCAGACGATGTTCTTTTTTTCTGGCTGCGGTATTGGACAAACCCGTCTTTTCCCAGGAAGAACAATCTATACTATCCCGGTTCAGCAAAGCGCTGCCTACATAATGGCGGAAGTCTGATATACGGTGATTTCCCCCGCCGGCAAATTTGCCGCTCACGGTCCCCCGGTGCTGCCTTAAGCGATTCCACAAAGCACTTAGCGGGTCGGCGGCAGGACTGGCAATGGTCATTCTTACTACCCGCATCTGCTTGCCATTCTCCCGCCATTCTCCGGGCTCAAAAAAAAACATATCCCCTGCTGGGGCCAGTCCATATGATTGTCACTGGATGCCAGCATGCGGGTTCCCGTTTTGCCTTCCAGGGTTTGCAGCATATCGTAAAATCGGTCCAGGTGTTTTATTCTGTCCATTTTTTATTCCCTTATCCTCCAGCAGTAATTACGGCGCCGACTAAGGGGTCTTGGGATTAATTAAGGTCAACTTCATTACTATGCCGGCCCCATCAAGCATGGCTTCAACTTTATCCCCCGGCTTTATGGTATTAAAGTCAATAGAACCGCCGTCTTCCCGATAAATGTCCGCAGAATCATCCAGAATATAGCTTTTGTTCTTTTTCAACACCAGTTGTTTGCCTTCACGACTACCACCGGTTTTCTCCACCTCGCCACTGACCTTTTTCCACTCCGGACGTTTGGTTATCGTTATTTCCAGCGGGATTTCATCATCAATACCATCCGGTTCAGGGTCCAGATAAGTGATTTTAACTTTGTCTCCCCTTCTTACACTGTCATTGCGTCCATCTTTATCAATAATACGCGCTCGATCCCAGTAGTTAAAGGAACTAGGTTTGCTGCCGGAGACTTTGCCGTCCAGGTCAAGCCTTCTTCCCGTTACCCGGCGCACACTGCCGGAAAGACTTTTGGCATCAAGTACGGTTACCCGGCTTACTTCCTCATTTACCAGGTAAACATCAATAAAGGTGTTGGCTTTCAGGGCCTGAAATCCCTTGGCTTTGCTTTTACCGCCGTTATCAAGCTCTGCTCCCCAGGACAAGGGCAGAATTCGTTCCCGTCCGTCAAGATCAACCAGGGTCAGGAAGCTGTCGTTTCCCAGCGCTACCGCCCTCACGGTCCCGGTTATCTTTTTTTCCTGACTCGAGCTCTTTTTCTCCAGCAGGCTGATACAGCCCACCTGTTTTTTGCTATCCAGATATAGTTTCACCCGCCATGACAAAGTGCTTTGATAATGGCATTCCTTGCCATTATTAAAACATTTCACTTCGGGTGAGAGCTTATATTTTTTGCTTCCCTGCAATGATTGCAATTCGATCTCAGGGGGACTGCGCTTAAAATCTATTTTTTCTATCCAACCTTCCACCTCGCGGGACGCCGTTATTTTCAGCCACCGGTCCTGTATCAGACGCTCCAGAATAGAGGCGGCTTCGCCCCTTTTCAAGCTGCTGCCGGGATAAAAATTTCCGTTCTGGTAACCGGTAATTATACCAGCCCCGGCTACAGCAATGATTGCCGGCCGCAGCTCAGGGTCCGCCTGGTTTAAATCGTTGAACGGAGTTGGGGCAACTGCTGTTTCACCGGAGGGAAGCTGTAACAAACGGCAGAGCAGATCAGCTGTTTGCGCCCTGCTCACCGGCTGGTTACTGTTGAAATTGGCCAGCCACTGCTGCGAAAGCAAATTATCCTGAACCGCCTGGTTAAGATAGTTTTGCCCCCAGGAGACCTGGGGAATCTTGACTTGGGTTACCGGTGTCTTCTTGCCGGTTTTGTTGGTTTTATCCAGGTCATAACCGGCAGCCCGCATGAATAATACCAGGGACTCCATTTGGGATAAACTCTGCTCGGGTTTGAAATTACCTTCCGGGTATCCGCTTATCAAATCAAGCACCGCGGCATGGTAAATCGCTTCACTGGCCCAGTGTTCCTGCAGATCCCCAAAGGATACCGCGCCGGCAGGCGGGGTAATGAAAAACAGGCCTGTCCCGAGCAGTATCAGCAATAATAATATAGGTATATGTAAATTCCGCCGCAGGTACATATTATCATCCTTCCCCCCCGGCATTGTCACGGATTTTATAGAGATTGCCCTTCTGGGTGCAAACATAGATAAAACCGTCCGGGCTCAGCAACGGCGCCTGCTCAATCGCCCCTTCCAGTTCACGCGACCAATCCAGTCGGCCGCTGCTGTTGACAGCATAAAAGACCCCCTTGCTGCTGCCGGCATAAATCCTGGACTTAGCAGTATCCACTGCCGGAGGTGAACCCAGGTCTAAAAGGCGATTCTCCGATTTTAAGCTGCCAGTGCCGGCATCTAAAGCATAGAGGGTGCTCCCTCCGCTGGTATAAAACAGGTTTCCGGCTAAAACCGGCGCGGTAAGATTATCTTCTATTCTGACATCATACTGCCATAGAGGACTTTTCCCTTTACTGACAGCGAAACAATATATACGACCCTGATTAAGTTTTCCCGAGGCGGATTTTCCCTGGCGTTGAGATGATTTCAGGGTAGCAGTAACGTAAAGCTTATCATTTCCCCCGGGAAGGATATGAGCAGCAAGGACATCGCCTAACCAATAGGTCCAGAGGTGTTTGCCCTTACTGTCTATCGCTATCAGTTTATACTCGCTTTTTTCATCGCTATAGATCGCATAAAATGCCTGCTCATCTGCAGCACAGGCTATAAATGTGCGTTTAGCCGGGGTCTTCACCGTGAACCGATCAGAGTTATCCCAGGATGAAAAAGTCCAGACCGCATGACCCTCGGTGTCAAGAGCATAGAGAGCGGAAGGCAGCGGCAGGTAGATTATATTGTTTAACCCTCCGGCCATCTGGGGCTCTTTGTCTTTGCCTCCCGGCAGCACGGTAAAATCCCACCCTTTGACTCCGTTTATCTTGGTTTCTGTAACCATACCTTTGCCGGCGGTGAAAATTGAACCATTAGCTGCCAGTACCGGGTTTGCCATTTTACCGCTGCCGGCTTTAGCTTCCCATAATAATTTGCCCTGCTGGTTAACGCAGAGCATTTTATTACCGGTTATTATTAATAATCTATTATCCGGAAGCATGAGCAACTGTTCGGAAGGCTTGCCCAGACCGGATAATCTCCATACTATTTGAGCTTTTTGGCGAGTTTCGGAAACGCTGGTATATGACTCCAGTTTAGGCGCTGCCTGCACCAAAGAGGGGAAAATAAACAGAAATGCAAGTGCGATTAACCATATACGCTTCATGTTTAACCCCCTGTTTATCATTCTGCCTTATCAATTGGCTTTAGCCATTCTATTCATTTCTTCGATATTTTTGCATATCTTCTTTATAGTGCGGGGATATAAAACCAGATTCCCCCGGTTGTAGTTATGAATGTAATTCAGCAGCTCATGCCGGCTTAGTACCGGAATGTCGCTATTGGTCTTTTTATTGTAGCGCATGCTGATTTTATCACAGGAAAGAACTATGATACCTTGAGTAGGTAAATTTCTTACCCCCACTACCCTGTTGAGAAAACCCTTCAGACGATACTCATGAGAGTCCACCTGACCGGCCGGATTGTTGATTAACTTAGAGTAGCCGTTTTTCTTGTGCAATATCCAGTTGCCCCTGCTGTCCACGTCTATTATTCCGCCGCGTTCACCCCCGTAATTTTTGGTTTCAATGTGGAAAATGCCGTTAGGGCCAATGACTACGCTGTCATATTCATTGGTATGTAAGGCATCCGGTCCCAGTTTAACATTATGGTATACCTTATAACGCGAATTGGGTTTCTCCAGTGGGCTTAAAATAGACTGGACCTTGTATTCTCCTTTATCCCCGGCTTTTATTATCTCTTTCTGGCGGGCCAATTTCTGACTTCGTATTTTAAATGCCCATATAAAATAAACCGCCGCCAGGAAAACCAGGAAGATCGGAGACAGCATTAGTAGTGTCTGCATCTTTTCTCCTTTCTCCATAAAAATGTTATTTAGAATTATTTCAACCAGCGTGTTAATTTTTCCTTTTTTTGGTTATAACTTTTCCTGTTAAAATCGTGAAATTTTTTACTACATTATATATCAAGGATATACCGGCTCTTTGTTTAAAATCAAGTGCTTATTATATAAATATAAGTATTAATAGAACTTGACCCGGTAAAAACTAGACTCAGGAGGTGGTTAACAGATGGAGCTAAATGGGAAAAAGGAGATAGTCAGTATTCAGGACTTTCTCCTCAATAACCCTCAGACCTTGAGTGATATTAAGGAATACATGCCGGAGGCAATTTATGATTGGGCCGATGATAAAGAAACGGCACGGCTGCTGGATTCTCCCAGCCAGCACAAGGATTAGCCGTGGTCGTCATTCCGGCTCGGGTATAGCCTGCTCCCGGCAGCCAGAACAGCTTACCGTTTTGATTAAAGCAAGCATTAACAATTATAATCAGCAGCACCTGCCAACTATAGTCAGTAACTTCAATTTTTAGTCACAAATTCCAAAGAAACGTCCTATTTTTTATAGGACGTTTGTACAAATTGTACTTGCTATCTTTGCCCTATCTGCTATAAACTGAATTTACAAGGGGATAGGAATACTAATGAAAACAATCTTAAACGGTAAGACAGCGCTTAGCTCCGCCATAAATAACAAGCGTACTTACAAGCAACAACGCATATTGGCTTTTTCAAGACTCATAATAGCCGGTCTGGGTGTAATACTATCTCTGCTTTTAATTGATAAGCCGGATAAAGGCCTAATTATTGCCCTAACCCTGGCAGTAGTCTATGCTACCGTTCTTTTCTTTAGCAAAACCCCCAATTATTTATTCACGCGAACCGTTATACCTGCGGCTGTAATTGATATCATCCTGATATTTATGGTATGTTACTATTCCGGGGGATTAAACTCCCCCTTTATACTGGCTTTTCTGTTTCCGGTGGTGGTCTGTGCCACCAGCACCTCTTTTCCGGAATTAACTCTGCTTATGCTGATATCAACCCTGGCTCTTTTGCTGCTGGGAATTAACGGCGATTTTGCCCTTTCTCCCTTCTTATGCCTAACTATTACTTTGATCGTTTCCGGGCTGCTGGTCTATATTTTGGTTGACAACGGATTCCAGATTCTCTCTTCCTATGTAATAAGAGACGGCCTGACCGGCTTATACACCCACCAGTATTTTTACGACCAGCTTAACGTATTAGTCAATAATCTCCCCCACCCCACCATGTTTAGTCTGATTATGATTGATTTGGATGATTTTAAACGTCTTAATGATGAGCATGGTCATCTGGAGGGTGACCGGGTATTGAAACAGGTGGCGGATACGATTAAAAGCAGTGTCCGGGAATCAGACATAATAGCACGTTATGGGGGCGATGAATTCAGTATCATCCTTCCCGGAGTAGGTTACCAGCTATGTTCCACCATAGTCGACCGCCTGCGCTCTTCTATCATAGCTCTGGGATACTTCAACCATGTTTCCATCGGCAGCGCTCTTTACCCCGATGAAGCCGACGAAATCTACCAACTGGTGGATTTGGCTGACATCCGCATGTATGAAGAGAAAAAGGAAAGCCGCTGCAGCCTTTGAAAGCAAGTTGAAATAACCGCATTATCAGAGTATAATATTGCCTGTATAATTTAACTAATGCGGATGTGGCGGAATGGCAGACGCGGTAGATTTAGGATCTATTGCCGAGAGGCGTGGAGGTTCGAGTCCTCTCATCCGCACCATAATTTGTCTAAAAACCTGCAATCACGCGGGTTTTAAGCATTTTTGACCGGTGCATTTCCCCATCAAAAATGCTTTTTTGCATATTTTTTTGTTTAGGAAAGAAAAAAGAGGGCGGTCTACCCGCCCATGGCCTCCATTAGCCGCTGAACACCGTAGAAAAAAGCAGTGACGAGCTTAAGGCGCGATTAGACATGGGACCGGTTCTGAAATGAACTGCCGTTACTATTGCGCCATTGAAGAATAATGTACGACAAGAACTTCTTGAAAGAGCACCTCTGCCTGACGAGGTTAAACCTCTAATTCCAGATTGGTTGAATCCGCGGGTTTGATCCGTTCCCCCGCCTTGACCCCGGCAGTCTTCGGGCGGCCTTTGAAAAAGAAGGCCAAAACCAGGGCGATGATAGTGATGCCGGAGGCTACCAAAAAGCAATCCCCCATAGCCAGGACCAGAGATTCTTTGATTGCGTGCTGCAGCACCATGTTGCTCGACATCGCCATCACCGAATCCGTGGTCATACCTAGACCGGTAGCCATGGACATAATCTCCTTCTGGATATGCAGGAATTCATTACTGTTGACATTGATACTGGGTGCCAGATAACCCATATATTCCGTCTGACGGCTGGTCAGGATACTGGTAAACATGGCGATCCCGAAAGCGGAGGCAATCTGGCGAACGACGTTGCTAAGCGCCGAAGCCCGCCCCACCAAGTGTGTTGGCACCGTATTCATGCCGGCGGTGTTGGAAGGCATGAAGCAGAAGCCCATCCCCAATCCCCTGACTATCAGCCAGAACATGATAACGTAGAGCGATGTCCATGCGTTTATGTAATGCAGCATATAGGTGGTGATGATCAGGATCACCAACCCACCCGTCACCAGGGCCCGGGCCCCGTAACGATCGAACGCTTTGCCGCTGAAAGGCATGACCACCCCGGAAGCCAGCGCGGTCGGAAACAGGATCAAGCCGGTCAGGAACGCCGATTTTCCCAGGATGCTCTGCAGCAACAGGGGAATGAGGAATATCACCGAATACATGCCGATAGAGATGATGGAGCTCACGATGAGCGATATGGAATATACATAGTTCTTACACAACCGCAGGTCCAACAGTGGCGACTGATGGTTGAGCTCATTGTGGACAAAGATGGTCAGGGAGAACAGGCTGACAAAAAGCAGAGTCGCTATGTAAGGGGACGTCCAGCCGCGGCTGTTGCCCTGGCTCAGGGCCAGCAGCAAACAGAAGAACCCGACACTAGAGGTGATGACTCCCACGAAATCGAAACTCCGGCCTTGAACCAGTTTGGTTTCGGGCAAACGGGCTTTAGCCATAAAAAGGTTCAAAATGCCTATCGGAATGTTGACGTAGAAAATAAACCGCCAGGATGCATAGTCGACCAGGTATCCGCCCAGGGTTGGCCCGATGGCCGGCGCCAACATCATTGATATCCCCCATATCCCCAGCACTGAGCCCATCCTTTCCCGGGGGTAATTCTGATAGAGGATGGCCATACCCAACGGCTGCATAGTGCCTCCTCCCACCGCCTGTAGTACCCGGAAGACGATCATGCTGTCGATGCTCCAGGCGATTCCGCACAGGAGGGAACCGATCACGAACACCACCATGGCGACGGAATAGACTCGCTTGTATCCGAAACGGTCGCCCAGGAAACCGGAGATGGGCATGACGATGCCCAGGGTCAGCATATAGGAAGTGACGATCCACTGCGCCTGAGAGGTGGAGGAATTGAATACGCTGATCATTTTGGGCAGGCTGACATTGACTATGGTCCCGTCCATGACCGCCATGAAAGTCCCCAGGACGATCACCCAAAGAATGGCAAAGTTTAGCTTTTCCTCTCCTCCCTTGGCAGTGGCTGCTTTAGGCATGGGATTAATTCTCCTCCACTATTTGGTATATATCTTTACCTGGGCCGAGGTGCCGGCTCTAAAAACCAACCCCTGGGTGTCTACGCTTATCTTGACCGGGACCCGTTGGTTGACCTTGGTAAAGCTGCCGGCGGTACTTTCACTGGAGAACAGCGCGAAGGTACTCTGGCTTACCTCCCCGACCGATTCCACCGTTCCGCTGAACACCTTGCCGGGATAGGTGTCGATACTTATATCCACCTGTTGGCTAGGCTGCAGCCGGTTCACCTTATTCTCCTCAATATTGGCATTTATCCAGGTATTATCACCCTGGGTCAGGGAAAGGACGGTCTGGCCGGAAGAAACGGTTTCCCCCGCCTGGACTGCGATGCGTACCACTTTACCGGCAAAAGGAGCTTTCAAGCTCGCACTGTTGTAGTTGTAGTCGGCCGCATCATAACCGGCCTGAGCCTGCTTGATCCCAGCCAACAATACCGGTTCAGATGTTGCTCCGGCGGCAGCCTGCTGCTGCTGGCTATCCTTCAGGCTGGTCTGGCAGGAATCCCAGTTCAATCGGGCGCTTTCCAGAGCCGCCTCCGCCTTCTGGCAATTCGATTTGGCCGTATTGAGGGCTTCCTCGGAGATGGCGCCGCTGTCAAACAATTCCTGGTTCTTGGCCAGCAGGCGCCGGGCGTCCTCCAGGGCGGTTTGGGCGGTGGTAACGGATACAGACGCAATGGCCACCTGGTCGCGGGCTTTTTGCACCGCCATCGCCTTGGACTCCAGATCATAAGGCAGCTTTCCGTAGTTGGCCAGAGCTATGTCCAGGGCCGCCTGGGCCTGCTCGCGGGTGATGCGCAGTTGTTCTTTATCAAGGCTGGCCAGTTCCTGACCAGCCTGTACCTGCTCCCCGTCCCTGACCAGTATCCGGTCCAATCGCCCTGCTGCCCTGAAGCTGATATCACTTATATCGGCGGCGACCTTGGCATTCTCGGTACTTATGGTGGTTTGCAGCAAATGCCACCAATATACACCCGCGCCGATCCCGGCCAATAGTATGACAACCATGACCACCATAAATTTGGTCCTGGACGGCTTGCTTTGGGCCTCAGCAGCTAATTCCGTTTCCATCTCCATATCAAACCCTCCCTGTACTAAGACTCCTGACGTTTGGCTGCGTTTCTGTCGGGTGATGGTCAAACCCAGGTTATCAATCCTGTCCCCAATAATGCCCTGATCAAAAGCAGATCTTGCTCCCGGTTTACTTCCATGGCGGGTTGCTCAATCTGCAAAACCATAATTCCTTTCATCACCGCTTCCAAAGCCCGGATGAATTCCTTATCTCCTGTGTCGATGGCCAGTCCTGCTGCCCGAGCCACCTTCAGGATTCTTTCCAGCAGACCCACATGTAAACGTTTCTGCTCCCTGATACGCTCCAGAAATTCAGGTGCCAAGGTGCTGCCCGCACGGAGCATCAATGCCACTACCAGGTTGCTGTATTCGGTATAGAAATCGTATTCCAGCTCGAACAGGGTCTTCATCATCTGGGTCGGTTGGCTGCCGTCCGGGCATTTGCTTTCCAGCTCGGTGCACAGATCCTGAATCCCCCGGCATATTACATACACCAGGATCTCTTCCTTGCCACTGAAAAGTTTATACAGGGTCCCCTTGCCGAATTCAGCCTCCCGGGCGATTTCATCCATACTTACCCGATCGAAGTGGCTGCGTCGGAAAAGATCCAGGGCAATATCGCCTATAAAATCCTTTTTGAAGTTCCTCTCTATCTCCTTGCGGGATGCTTTCAATTTTTTCAGACCTCCTTATTCCAAAACGAGAACTGTTGAGTTCTGTTAAGAATATATCTTACCGGATTTTAAATTGCAATAACAAATTGGAAAGCGGGGAGACCAATCAATCTCCTTGCCTGATGAATGGAAAACCGGGGACTTACCTGGAAATTGAGACAAGGCCGAAGACGTGCAATTCAGCAATGACATTGAGGCACTATCGGGATTTATTACAAGATTTTTACAGTAGTAAATTGAAATCCTGCAGACAAAATAGCAGACAAATGCTACAATGCGTCTAGTGCTTTTGTCACTATCTAAATAGGCCCAATATCTCATTCACCGTCTTTTCCCAGCCAAAGTTTTTGGCGGATAATATGAACTTTAGACATTGCAGAATGTTACAATTCATCAATTCTCATTTCAGACAATAAACACTAAGGAGGAAAAGATGTCTAAACAAACAGGCATAAGACTCAGTATCAAAGCCAAAATGCTGCTCGGATTTATACTTATCGCTTTATTGTCTTCTCTCGCTGTAGGAGGTATTACCTTTAAGATTATATCCGATTATGAGCTTAATCAGGTAAAAGAAAAGCTTAAAATGTTAGCCCAATTAGGTGCCGACAATATTGATGCCGAGATGCATTCCCAGCTCCGGCCGGGAGATGAGGGGAAAGAAGAGTATACGGCGTTGCTGGCTCAATTAAGGGAGTTCAAAGCAACATCCGGATTAACTTTTTTATGTACATATGTTCCCTATAATGCAGATAGGGTCAAATTCGTGATGGACACAGATGAGACTGAAGGACAGGGTAACATAGGCGATACTTTTCCAGGTGAGGACACCGGGGAAAAAGTTGACCGTGAATTGTTGGAGGCCTTCAAGGGAAAAGTGACCGTGAACCCGACACCCCGAAAAGATGAATACGGGGTTTTTCTGTCGGCTTATGCGCCGTTAAAAGATAGCCAGGGCCAGGTTGTTGCAGTTGTAGGAGGAGATCTGTCGGCTGAAGAACTGGAAAAGATGCAGCAAAAACTATTATGGGTTATAGCTGCAGGGGTTCTGGCCAGCGTCGCCCTTTCCGTCACCGCCGCTTTATACCTTGCCAACCGCATCAGCAGACCGGTGGGGCTTATGGTCAACGGTCTTGAAGATGTGGTTCGGAACAGCGGCGACCTGACCCAGACCATTAATATTAAAACCGGTGATGAGATTGAGCTGTTGGCTGAAAAGACCAATGAACTGCTGGCCAATATCAGGCAAATAATTCATAAAATCCGGGCAACCGCCGAAAACGTCAACAGCAATACTTTAGAAATAACCGGCGCCATAGAACAGACTTCCGGAGCTTTGGAAACTGTAACCCAGGCTATCGGCGCAATAACTGCCGGTGCCGGTCAACAGTCGGACGTTGTAAATGACAGTTCCAATAAAATAGAGGTTTTATCAGAGCAAATCAACGTATTATCTGAGAATTCCAGCGCAATAAGTAAATCAACTGAGGAAGCCACCAGTTATACGGATGAAAGCACCCAAGCCATGGCTGATTTGCAGCAGAAGTTTAAAGTGAGCGAGGAAATAGTCTCTTCCGTAGCAGAAACGGCAAGCAAGCTGGAAAATAAATCAGAAGAGATTGTTAAAATAATCGAAGTGATAACCAACATATCGGAACAAACCAACTTGCTGGCGCTTAATGCGGCGATTGAGGCTGCCCGGGCGGGAGAACATGGCAGAGGGTTCGCGGTTGTAGCGGATGAAATAAGGAAACTGGCTGAAAACACTACGTCTTCAGTAAAAGAGATCGCGGCCCACATTACGGAAATAAGAAGCCAGTCGGTTGAAACGGCGGAAGCAATGACTAAAATGGTCGCAACCATATCAAGCCAGTCGGCATCTCTAAATAATGCCAGCCGCCTATTAACGGGCATTGCCCATACCGTAGCGCAGATATCAGAAAACACAATCCATATTGATACGGCCATCAGGAGTGCATATTCCGAAAAGGAAGAGGTTTTGAGGCTTATACATAATATCAGGCAGGACTCGGAAAAGATGGTGCTGGCGACCCAAGAGGTAAATGCAGCCGGTGAAGAGCAGTATGCGGTTATAGAAAGCATCTCCGACAACATCCGGCAGCTCAGGACCATGGCCGATGAATTGGAAGGCGCCGTCAAGAAATTTAAGGTTTAGTAAACAGGCCGTCGTAAAGCGACTCAGTTGAAATAACCCCGTTGGCAGCAGTTTAAAGCTGCCAGCGGGGTTTTCAGTCCGGGCGACCCCGACGCATTGCCAGGATGATTCGCATGCATCCCGTTTATTTTACGAATTGCATGGCGGCTAAGATTTCCTGATTCGTAACCAGCCGGGCAGGCTCGAAATTGCCATTATTCAGAGCGAATACACCGTTGTCCACAAGTATCTGCACGATACGGGCTTTTTGGCACGCCTTTAAATCATTGATGCTGGTGTGGTTTTTCGCCGCCTCGAAATCGCCCATGACGAATATAGCTTTAGCCAGTTCGTCACGGGTCAGGTTGGCGGTCGGATTGAAGTATTCCTTCCCGTCGGCTCCCTTTTCCCATTCCACATATCCGGAATAAACCGCGGTTTCAATATAATCAAAATCGGAATCGGTCCAGTGAACGTCTTCAAACATACCGTAACTATGGCCTCTAGGCTTCGTCTGATAGTATTTGGACGAAGACGGCACATACGCCGGGAGGTGAAGCGAACGCACCACGATATTGGCGAAATCAGTCTTGGTAGCGGGTTCCTGGTTTTCATAGCCGGACAAATCATCCATCAGTTCGGGATACAGAAAACGGGCCACCTCGCAAATGCCTTTGTAATAACGGAAGGTGGGCGAGGATATCAGTTTTTCGTTGATAAGATACACCCGGTCGTTGCGCACGGCTTTGATCGTATCATAGCCTGCCCGCTCGCCGATGGAAATCAGGTTGCCGCCGGAGTTCATAGCGCCGCGCTGGGAAATGTAGACGTCTATATCGTCCGCGTGCTGCAGAACTTTTTCCACCCCAAATTCGGCGATGGAGCTTCCTTCCGTCATCGGCTCGGCGCCGGCGGCAAGATTCAGCCCCCCCGCCAGGGTAATCGCCCGCGCCGCCATGGAGTCCGCGCTTACCGTGCGGATATTGGTTTCAGTGGATTCAAAGAACACGGTCTGCTTATCCGCCACGGTTGAAGTCAATTCAGCGATGGCTTCAATATCGGCATAAAAATCGGACAGCATCTGTTCAGCCTTTTCCTCCGTACCGGTGAGCAAGGCTAGTTTCATGATATAGCCGGAAAAATCGTCATAATTTTCCGGATAAAGGGAAACTACGAGAACGCCGGCTTTTTCCAATTCTTTAATGTAATTCGGGGCTTTTCTGCGTATAAAGGGGCGAATAAGCACCAGATCCGGTTCGGCAGCGATCACGTATTCCGGATCTCCGGTATAATCAAAAGTGGCCAGCGGCACAGCCTCCGGCGGATAGACGCAGGTCGTATGCCCCCCGATCACAAGATCGCCTGCACCCAACGCATAAAGGTTCTCGGTGTGGGCGGAATACAGAGATATTATCCGTTGGGCCGGAGCATCCAGGTTGATCTGTACACCATCGTCGTCAATAAAGCTGATGGGATATGCTTTCTCCGCTTCCCGTGCGGTGGTGTCGCCAGGGCCGGCCGTCCGGGCACAGCCGGCCAGCATGATGATCACCAGCCCGATGCAAAGAAAACGCAATTTTTTTCTCATGCCATTCATCTCTCCGACTATTGGGCGATAGCGGCACCGGCATGTTCGACAAACATCCTCTGGATGCCGGCATACTCGCCCAGTCCTTTGATGACACAATCCACCTCAAAGCCTTCTTCCTTGAAGGCGGTCTTCCAGGAGTCCTCTTCGTCGCCTGCCATATCGTTGTTGGCGTGGTCGCCGGCAACAATCATCAGCGGCAACAGCACGACCTTGCTGGCAGCACTCGCTTTTACCTGCTCCATCACATCTTCCAGGGAAGGCTCAGCCTCCACCGTGCCGATAAAATAATTGGCATGACCGCCGTCGGTCAGATTCTGCTGCAGCTTGGCATAGGTGGAGTTGGCGGCGTGTTCGGTGCCATGTCCCATAAACACTATAGCCGTACCCTCCTGGTTGTACTTGGCCGTTTCCTCGGTGATGATGGATACGACCTCGGCATAGTCTTCATCGGAATTCAGCAGGGGAAGCCCGTATTTGATACTGTCAAACTTGTCCTCATAAGGAGCGATAGCTTCCATCATCTCGTCATGCTCGTAGCCGTTCATAACATGGGTGGGCTGAACCACAACCTCTTCCACGCCGTCTGCGATCAAGCGCTCCATAGCCTCCTGTACGTTGTCAATTTCAAGACCATCGCGCTCCTTGAGCTTATCAATGATGATCTGGCTGGTAAAGGCACGACGCACGTCATAATCCGGATAGGCGGCGGTGATGGCCTCTTCAACAGCGCCAATGGTAGCATCGCGGCTCTCATTGTAGCTGGTGCCGAAGCTGACTACCAGCAAAGCCTTCTTGGCAGCATCAGGAGCTGCGTCCGGACTTGCGCAAGCCGCGATAGACAGACAAAATGCCAACAGCAGCAACAGAGCAATCCCAGTTTTCGTTCTTCTCATTATTCTCTCCCTTTCCGGGCTGAGCCCAGTTTTTATATGTTGTCGCTGATGATGAATCCTTTCCCGGGCAGGATTTCCGCATCAACAAAAAACACCTCGCGAAAAAAATCTTTGGTGAACACATCGGCCGGATCGCCATCCGCAGCGATGCAGCCGTTTTGCAGCGCGATTACGCGATCGGAATAGCGATAGGCGACGGACAGATCGTGATGGATGCCGATCACCGCCATGCCGGTTTCCCCCATCGTTTGCCGCAGGAGTTTCATCATGGCGATGCGCGCTGCGATATCCAACTCACTCATGGCTTCATCCAGCAATAATAGCCGGGGGCGCTGCATTAACGCCCGGGCCAGTATGACCCGCTGGAGTTCTCCTCCCGAAAGCGTGGTGATGGTTTTATCGGCAAACTGCCAAACGTCCGTCTTTTTCATGATATCTTTCGCATCCAGGAGATGGGCTTGCGACACCGGCTCAAAACGGGCTCTGTGCGGATGCATCCCCATAAGCACGGTTTCGAGAACGGTGTAGGGAAAGTTCATGCTCTGCCTTTGGGTCACCAGGGCGATTGCAGCCGCACGCTTAAGGATGGGAATCCTGCGGATCTCCCTGCCGCAAAAGCAAACCCGCCCCTGGGCCGGCGCATAATAGCCGCTGATGATATTGAACAACGTAGTCTTGCCGCTTCCATTGGGTCCAATAAGGCTGGTGTAGCTCCCCGGCTCAACCTGGAAGGAAATATGCTGCAGAACCGGAGTAACTCCATAGGAAAAAGAAATATCCTGAATGTTAAGGAAGGAATTACTCATATTTTTCGCCCCCTCCCCGTTTCAAAAAGATATAGATGAAGAAGGGGCCTCCGAGAAGCGTGGTAAGCACGCCTACGGGTATCTCTCCATTGGATAGGAGCCGGGTCACATTGTCCGCCGCACACAGCAGCACTCCTCCCAGCAGGGCGGAAACAGGCAGCAGCATACGGTTGTCGCTGGTAAGCGCGAAACGCAGGATATGAGGTACGATAAGTCCTATAAAGCCGATGATGCCGCATACGGATACGCATACCGCCGTGATGCACGAGGCCAGTATCAAATAAAACAGCCGGTTGCGTTTGACGTTCACTCCCAGGGCCTCGGCATTGCGGTTGCCCAGAGTCATTACATTCAAATCATCGGCGAATATAAAGGCCAGAATAAGGGCTGCAACCACCACAGGGGCAATCAGGGCGACGTCGCTCCATTCCTTGGAACCGAGGCTGCCCATCAGCCAGTAGACAATGGCGCTGACGTTCTCCCCGGCCAGCATTTTGATAAAGCTGATACCGGCCGAGAGGATGGAGCTGAGGATGATGCCCGCTATGATCAGATTGGAGCTTATCAGACCGCCCCCATGTAATGATATGGCAATGACGGCAGTAAGGGTCAGCAAGGCGAAAATCAACGCCAATACGGGAATGGGGATGAAAATTCCGGCGGCCACATTAAGAAATATGGCAATAGAAGCTCCGAAGGCCGCACCGGTTGAAATACCCAGGGTATACGGATCCGCCAGCGGGTTCTGCAGGATGGACTGGAATATTACGCCTGCAGTGGCAAGTCCCATACCTACAAACACGCCGCATATGATTCGCGGCAGGCGAATTTCCCATACGACCGCAATGACATTATCTTTAAAAGCGGCCAGCACCGCGCTGTTTCCGGTCAGCTTTCCCCCTATAATCTTGAGCACATCAAAAAAGGATATGGGCACTGCGCCCAGACCCACTGTTCCGGTCAGAAGCAGAAACAGCAGGGCGGCAAGAATCACGCCGGCAAACACGCAGCGGGCGCGGGTGCGCCTGTAGTTGTCTATGGTTATATCGCGCTCCATTTTCTGCCTCTCCCACCATAAAAAAAATCGTCTGCGAGCAACTCACAGACGATGGCTGTAGGGCAAAGTGTTTTTTCGGGCATACTAATCCCCTGACCCTCATTACATCCATAGCTCCGGTAGTCCGCGGAGTTGAACGCATCGCAAATGCTGCGGCGACAAAGGCAAGTATTCTGACTTATTGCCTGGCATAATCTCATGCCGGCGTGAACGCCTTCCCAAGAATAATCTCAGTGGCATCTGCTCACGTTGCAGGCAAAATACAGCAACGGCCTTGTGTGGGATTCCCACCCAACTTCCATGCCTGTGTCCCATATTGAATTCAGTGGAAGATAGTTTAACACCACCATCCTGTTTTTGTCAATAAAAACTTGACTTTTTAGGACTGGGAAGGCATCATGAACATGGATAATTGAACTGGGGAAGCAGGGTGCAATTCCCTCACAAGTGCGTTACCGTTACAGTCGGGTTACCAGAATTCATATTTCTTTGCGGCCACCGAAGAATATGCTTTGTTCCCTGCCCGGATTTAGCCGGGCGGGGAACAGTAAAAACCGCGGTGAATGCAGCCGTGGTTTTTTGTTTTTTGGGAGATGAGCAGATGGGAAACAGGCGTTTCATTAACCAGAAGCTGCTGCGCTGCGGCTACACGACCGGATCCTGCGCTGCTGCTGCCGCCAAAGCGGCGGCGATTATACTGCTGACCGGCGAGACGGTTCATTCCGTATCTATCCGAACCCCGAACGGAACGCAGCTCACAATGGACATACAGCACCCGGAACTCTATTCCGGCCAGGTCCTCTGCGCGGTCAGGAAGGACAGCGGCGACGACCCGGACATCACTGACGGCGTACTGGTTTTTGCCACGGTCAGCCGCTGTGCAAGCGGTATCGAGATTGACGGCGGCGAGGGTATCGGCCGGGTTACCCGGGCGGGGCTTGATCAGCCGGTGGGAGCAGCCGCTATAAACTCGGGGCCTCGCCGTATGATCAGGCAGGCAGTACAAGAGGCGATTACCTCTGCAGGATATACCGGCGGACTTAAGGTCGTCATATCCATTCCGGAAGGAGCTAAACTAGCCCTGCGTACCTTCAACCCCCATATGGGTATAGAGGGCGGGATTTCGGTGCTGGGCACAACCGGTATCGTGGAGCCCATGAGCAATGCCGCGCTGGCGGATACTATCCGCGCAGAGGTCAGTATGCTCCGGGCGGAGGGCAGCCGGAATCTGCTTATTACTCTGGGCAATTACGGTGAAAATTACGCGCGCGATACCCTTCATTTGTCCCTTGTTTCCCAGGTAAAATGCAGCAATTTCATTGGGGATGCCATTGCGGCCGCAATCGAACACGATTTTGGGCGGATACTGCTCGTAGGGCATATAGGCAAGCTGGTCAAATTGGGTATCGGCATAATGAACACCCATTCGAGCAATGGAGACGGGCGCATGGAAACGCTGGCCGTCTGTGCACTGGAAGCGGGCGCTGAACCTCCCCTGCTGCGTGAAATCATAAGATGTGTTTCTACCGACGCGGTCCTGGCTCTGCTATATGAAAACAGGCTGCTTCAGGGCGCAATGGAAGTATTGAAACAGCGTGTCGCCTATCACATTTCCCGGCATGTCTTACCGGAAACAGAGATCGGATTCGTATGCTTCACCAATGCCGGGGAATACGCAGGCACGCTTTTTAAAAGTGCTAACGCGGATAAGTTGATGAAATTATGGAGGACAGACTGATGGTACATTTTGTAGGAGCCGGCAGCGGAGCCCCTGATCTGATTACGCTGCGGGGGAAAAGCCTGCTTGAAGAAGCGGACGTGATCATCTATGCCGGGTCGCTGGTTAACCCGGCGCTGCTCGACTGGGCTCAACCCGGCTGCAATATATACAACAGCGCCGCCATGACCCTGGACGAGGTCGTCGCCGTGATGGAACTGGCCGAGCAGGACGGGAAAATAACCGTACGTCTGCACCCGGGCGACCCCTGCGTGTACGGCGCCATCCGGGAGCAGATGGACCGGCTCGGAGCCCTAGGTATTCCTTACGATGTCTGCCCCGGCGTTTCCAGTTTCTGCGGTGCGGCGGCGGCACTCAAGGCAGAATATACGCTGCCCGAAGTATCGCAGTCGGTCATCATTACACGAATGGCGGGAAAAACGCCTGTGCCGGAGCGGGAGAGTATCGCCTCCCTGGCTGCGCACGGAGCAACCATGGTCATATTTCTAAGCACAGGTCTGCTTGAGGAATTAGCGGCTGAACTCATACGAGGCGGCTGCAGGCCGGATACAACTGCAGCCATCGTATATAAAGCCACCTGGCCGGACGAAAAGATTCTGCGCTGCACTGTGGGTACGCTGGCGGAAACCGCGGCTGCCAACCGTATAAAGAAAACGGCGCTGATCGTGGTCGGCGGATGTCTCGGTGAAGATTATGCGCTTTCCCGTCTGTATGCGGACGACTTTTCCACCGAATTTCGGGAGGCCAGGAAATGAAGATCGCCGCCATCGCCTTTACGGACCGGGGCATGGAACTTGGCCAGCGTCTGCGCAGCGGTTTCGATCTGACGCTGACCCGCTGTTCTGAAGGCGAGCTTTCCACTTGGACCAAGGATAATTTCCCGGCTGCCGATGCCCTGCTGTTTATCGGCGCCGCCGGAATCGCCGTGCGGGCGGTGGCGCCGTATATCAAGTCCAAAACCGCCGATCCGGCCGTGGTGGTAATGGATGAACTGGGCAGCTACGCGATTCCTTTGCTTTCAGGACATATGGGCGGAGCGAACCAGTTGGCAGTCAGATTAGCGCGCTATGCCGGCGCGCTTCCCGTCATCACCACCGCAACCGACATTAACCGCGTATTTGCCATTGACAGCTGGGCCCAAAGCCAAGGGCTAATCGTAGCCAATCCTGAAGGCATCAAACGGATATCCGCCAGGCTGCTGGCGGGAGGAGCTATTCGGATAAAAAGCAGCTTTCCGATCATGGGCCCTGCCCCGGCCGGTATCGTTCTCAGTGACGGGGAATATGACGTGCTCATCACCTGCCGTACCCGGGGAAAGACAACCGCTTTGCGCCTGATAGCTCCCGTGGTTACTCTGGGTATCGGCTGTAAAAACGGTATGGCCGCGGACGTGATCGAAACCGCTTTTACCATGATGATGCGGAAAGCCGGATGCAGCGAAGCCGCTATATGCGGTGCGGCGAGTATAGATATAAAAGCCGGCGAGCCGGGCATACTCGAATTTTGCCGACGGCACCGGCTGCCCCTGCGCACTTTCTCGGCAGCGGAGCTGGCCGCAGTACCGGGCGTATTTTCCGGGTCGGATTTCGTGAATAAGGTGACCGGCGTGGACAACGTATGCGAACGCAGCGCCGTATTGGCCAGCGGCGGTCGTCTCCTGGCCGGTAAGGAAGCTGCCAACGGCGTGACTATGGCACTGGCCATCAGAGAACCAAGGCTTTATTTTAGGGAGGAAGCATGAATAAATTATATGTAGTGGGAATCGGCCCCGGAGGCCGAAAAGGTATGACCCTGGAAGCGGACGCGGTTTTGGCGCAGGCCGACATTATAGCAGGGTATACTAAGTACGTCGAGCTGGTGCGCCCCTATTACCCTGACAAAGAGTTTTTCTCCACCGGCATGACCCAGGAAGTGGATCGCTGCAGAGCTGCACTGGCCTTTGCCGCTTCCGGACAAACCGTTGCCGTCGTGTGCAGCGGAGACAGCGGCGTGTACGGTATGGCCGGATTGCTCTGCGAATTGGCCGGTAATTATGCTTCAACCGACATAGAGATCATCCCGGGGGTAACGGCGGCCCTAAGCGGAGCGGCGATTCTCGGCGCGCCGTTGGCCCATGATTTTGCCGTGATCAGCCTTTCAGATCTATTGACCCCCTGGGAAAAGATCGCCCAGCGTCTTCAGGCGGCAGCCCAAGGGGATTTTTGCCTTTGCCTGTATAATCCGGGAAGTCGCAAGCGCCATAATTATATGCAAAAGGCCTGTGATATCCTGCTGCAACTATTGTCCTCTGATACGGTTTGCGGCATCGCCCAAAACATCGGCCGCAGTCGCCAGTCGGCCCGGGTTATGACTTTATCACAGCTGCGGGATACGCCGGTGGACATGTTTACCACGGTGTTTGTAGGCAATTCCGAGACCAGGAATATAGGCGGCAAAATGGTCACACCCCGGGGGTATGGGAATGTATGATGTGATTCTTTTTGGCGGTACCACGGAGGGACGGGAACTGGCCGGGTTTCTGGCGGAAGAGAATATCCCCGCCCTGGTTTCAGTTGCCACCGGATACGGTGAACAGATCCTGGCCTGCAAACCGCCGGTAGATATCTCCAGCGGGCGAATGGACCAGAATGATATGTATGCCTTATTCTGTTCCCAGCGTCCAAGGCTGGTGCTTGATGCTACCCATCCGTATGCAACCGAGGTCAGCGCCAACATTTCGGTCTCCTGCGCCAAAGCAGGTATCCGCCTGGTACGCGTATCGCGCGAAGCATCATCTACGGACGGCTGCCGCTGTTTTTCGAACCTGGGTGCATTGGTGGAATGGCTCAATACAACGGAAGGGGTCATCTTTTCCGCCCTGGGCGCCCAAGAAGCCGCGGCCCTGACCGCTGTCGCCGGCTTCCGGGAGCGGATAATCCTGCGTATGCTGCCATCTGCCCATAGCTTGGCAGCCTGTATGGAACTGGGCTACCCGGTGAAGCATCTGCTGTGTATGCAGGGTCCCTTCTCCGAGGCCTTTAACCGGGCGCTGTTCCTCGAAACCGGCGCCTCCATCCTCGCCACCAAGGAGGCGGGAAAATACAGCGGCTTTGGGGAAAAGATAAACGCCGCGAAAAGCTGCGGCATGGAGATCGCCGTGCTCTCACGTCCGCCGGAGATTACAGGCATAACCCCGGAGGAAGCCAAAGCCCTTATTAGGGAGGTATGCTCATGAAACAGGTCAGCATCGTTGGTACCGGCATGAGTGCCGCCACCACCACCGCCGAAGGGCTTGCGGTCATCAGTCAGGCGGAAGTGCTCATAGGCGCAAAGCGTATGGTGGAAACTTTTGCCGACCTGAAGAAACCAAGCTATGCCGTTTATCAGCTTGAGGAAGTTGCGGCCGCCATTGCCGACAGCGATGCGCAGCGCCTTGCGGTGCTGGTTTCGGGCGATACCGGTTTTTACAGCAGCGCCTCCAAACTGTATGCCGGTTTAAGGGAACATGAAATAAAGCTCATCCCCGGAGTTTCCTCGGTTTCCTACCTTTTCGCCCGGTGCGGCCTCTCCTGGCAGGACGCTGCACTGGTCAGCTGCCACGGCACCGACACGGGTATCGTCAGTGCGGTTCGGCGCCACCGGCTTACCTTTGCCCTGACCGGCGGAAATATTCCCGCACTGGCCCAGATGCTGGCCGAGGCAGGCTTTGAGGAACTGCCGGTACGTATTGGCGAAAACCTTGGCCGGCCCGGTGAGAGCATTACCCCAACCACCGTGGCCGCGCTGCTGGAAAATGAGTATGCTTCTCTGGCCGTGCTGCTGATTGAGAACGAGAACTTTGCTCCCGGTATCCGCACCGGTATACCGGACGGTGAATTCATACGTACAGAAATCCCCATGACTAAATCCGAGGCACGGGCTCTGGTTATGAGCAGACTTACGCTCCGTGAGACCGACGTTTGCTACGATATCGGCTGCGGCACGGGCTCGGTCACGGTGGAAATGGCGCTTTCCGCCCATCAAGGCTGTATCTGCGCCATTGATAAAAGCCAGGCCGCACTTGCATTGACTGCGATCAACTGCAGGAAATTCCACATCGGCAATGTTAGGCCGGTTTTGGGCACTGCGCCCGAAGCCTTTGCGGCTCTGCCCCCACCGGACGCGGCCTTCATCGGCGGCAGCGCCGGCAACCTGGACCGCATTATACGGGCATTGCTGTCCAGGAACCCGCAGGTGCGCATCGTCATCACGGCAATCGCTCTGGAAAGCGCTTTGACAGCGATAAAGGCCCTGGAGACTGCGGGGATCGAAACCGAGGCCGTACAGCTTTCCGCAGCCCGGAGTAAAAGAGCCGGAAGTCTGCACCTGCTGACCGGGCAAAACCCGGTCTTCATCATCAGCGGAGGCGGAATATGAACAGGCTGCTGATAGCGGGAACCAACAGCGGGTGCGGAAAGACGACGGTAACAGTGGCCTTGCTGGCGGCACTCAAAGCGCGGGGGCTGGATGTTGCCTCCTTCAAGTGCGGCCCGGATTATATAGACCCCATGTTCCACCGGGAGGTACTGGGAGTGGATACCCACAACCTGGACCCGTTTTTTTGCCCTCCGGACATGCTCAAACGCATTCTGGTTTCCCATGCCGGGCAGCATTTTTCGGTTGTAGAAGGGGTCATGGGCTATTATGACGGTATTGGCGCCACCGGCGAGGCGAGCACCTACTCGGCGGCACGCCTTACGGATACGCCGGTGGTGCTGGTGATCAATGCCCGGGGTATGGGCTCCTCCTCAGGTGCTGTACTGGAGGGCTTTTTGCACTTTCAGGCGGACAGCCGCATCAGAGGCGTTATCTTCAATGGCATTGCACCGGCCAGGTACCCCGGGCTGGCGGAAATCGCCGGGAAGATAGGGGTAAGGCCCTGCGGTTTCCTGCCGCTGGAGCCGCAGTTTTCTATAGAAAGCCGTCATCTGGGGCTGGTGACTCCCAGCGAGATAGAAGCTATGCGGGCCAAGACAGCGGCCTTGGGGGCATTGGCCGAAGCGCACATGGATATCGACGGGCTGATCGCGCTCGGAAAAACCGCCGCCAGGATATCGGCCGATCCGCTTCCCGCCGGGAAAGGCGCCTGCCTGGCGCGCATTGCCGTATCCCGCGACCAGGCGTTCTGTTTTCTGTACCGGGAAAACATAGAGCTGCTGGAAAACCTGGGATGCGAGATCGTATATTTCAGCCCTCTCCAAGATGCAGATTTGCCTCCTCATATCTGCGGGCTGTATCTTTGCGGCGGCTATCCGGAGCTGTATGCTCAAGAACTGTCGGCCAATGCTTCCATGCTGGGCGCAATCAGGGAGCGTCTCCATGGGGGCCTGCCTGCCATTGCCGAATGCGGCGGTTTCATGTATCTGCATGAGAAGCTGGGCGCATACCCCATGGCCGGAGTAATACCCGGCCGGGCATTCGCGACCGAGCGACTGCAGCGCTTCGGCTATATAACCCTTACCGCATCATGCGATAATTTGCTTTGCCAAGCAGGTGAAAGCATCCGCGCCCACGAATTTCATTATTGGGACAGCAGCAACTGCGGCCGCGGATTTACAGCCGTAAAAGCGGGAAAAGATGTTTCTTATCCCTGCGTTCATGCCACGCCCAGTCTATATGCGGGCTTCCCGCATCTGTACTTCTACGCCAACCCGGCGTTGGCGGAATCTTTTGTGAAAAAGGCGGTGACTTATGCCCGGCATCATTGAAAACCTGATTGCCGTCATCGGCCCTATTGCTATGAGCCATGGCAACTATACGGAAACGAAATCCTATATTACCGTGCTGTATCAGCTCAATACCCTATTTTCTTTCCGGACCGACCGCATGATCGAATTGCCGGCGGGACAATCCGCCGCCGGAAAGGAGGCTCTCCTATGCGTATGATAAAAGCAATCTGCATTGCTTTTTCCACCTATTCCATCCTCCCCGTGCCTCGCTTTGATTGGACGGAAGATACCATGCGCTTCTCCCTGTGCGCTTTTCCCCTGGTGGGTATGCTGCCTGGCCTTGGGCTTTGGCTCTGGTATCATTTCTGCACCGCAGTAAACTGCGGAATTATGCTCTTTGCGGCATTGGCGGCTGTCCTGCCCCTGCTTCTGACCGGCGGCATCCATATGGACGGCTATTGCGATACGGTGGACGCCCTTTCTTCTCACCGCGACCGGGAACGCAGGCTGGAAATACTCAAGGATTCTCATCTGGGCGCGTTCGCCGTGATTTACTGTGCGGTGTATTTGCTCGCCTGCTATGGGCTGTACACGGAGTTGGCAAACGAGACGGCTTTAATCATTGTGGGTATCGGATTTGTCCTGTCCCGCAGCCTTGCCGCCCTAAGCGCCATTATAACCCCCAACGCCCGCGGCACGGGTATGCTGATGGCGTTTACCCAGCATGCCGAAAAACATTTATCATTGGCCCTGCTCTTCACCGCTCTGGCCGTCTGCACGGCCGTTATGCTCCGGCTGTATCCCCTTGCCGGAGGGTGCTGTATTGGGTTATGTTTTACCTGGTTCTTTCTTTACCGTCATATGGCCTGGAAACAATTCGGCGGAATTACCGGCGATACGACGGGCTTTTTCCTGCAGATCACAGAGCTTTTGATTCTGATAGGAACGGGGCTCGCCCAACTGGCTGCAAGGATGGTGCTGGGATGAAGATTTGGTTCATCCGCCATGGCGAAACGCCGGGCAACAGTGAAAAACGTTATATCGGCCGCACCGACGAACCGTTGAGCCTACGCGGGATAATTCAGGCTCAAGCCCTGGGGATTGGCCCCGTCAGCGCATTGTTTGTCAGTCCTCTGCGGCGCTGCGTGCAAACAGCCCAGATTATATTTCCGCAGGTTCCGTATAGGGTATGCGAATCTCTGCGCGAGTGCGATTTCGGTCAATTTGAGGGAAAAACGGCGTATGAACTTGCCCGGGATGGAGCTTATCAGGCATGGGTAGACGGCGGGTGCAGGGGCGATATCCCCGGAGGGGAAAACGTGGAAGCTTTCAAGCGCCGCTGCTGCAATGCCTTCCAAAACATCGTGAAGGCCGCGGACGCTGAAGATACGTTGGCGCTGGTGGTGCACGGAGGCTGCATCATGGCTATACTGGAGAGATTCGAGAGCAGCCGCAGTTTTTATGAATATCATATCGGCAATTGCCAATGGATCCTCTGCGATTGCCGTACCCACAACGGGATCGCGCTCACCATCACCGGAGGGGCCTTATGCTGATAGAATCAACGGCGGCTTTACTGCTGGGCTTTCTTTTTGATCTGCTGTGGGGCGATCCCCGGGGTTTCCCCCACATCGTTGCCGGTATGGGAAAGCTGATCGCGGCCCTGGAAAAGCGGCTGCGCTCTCTGCTTCCCCCCACCCCAGGCGGAGAGCGCTCAGGCGGCGTTCTGCTGGTGGTAATAACGGTTCTTGTCTGCACGGCGCTTCCAGGTGGTATACTGTTTGGAGCCTACCGCCTGTTTCCGGGGCTCGGCCTGGCAGTCGAAGCCTTTCTCTGCTGGCAGTTGCTGGCCGCCAGGGACCTGAAAGATGAAAGCGCGGCAGTCCATACCAAGCTGCTTGATAATGATCTGCCCGCCGCCCGACAGGCCGTCTCCATGATCGTGGGACGGGATACGCAAAGACTTGACCAAGCGGGCGTGACCCGGGCAGCGGTGGAGAGTGTGGCGGAGAGCACCGCAGATGGCGTCATCGCTCCGCTGTTTTACCTGACCCTGGGAGGCGCGGTACTAGGTTGCCTATATAAAGCCGTCAATACCATGGATTCCATGGTGGGATATAAAAATGAAAAGTTTCTGTATTTCGGAAAGGCGGCGGCAAAATTGGATGACGCCTTGAACTTTGTCCCGGCGCGACTGGCCGCATGGCTCATGATGGGCGCGTGCCGCTTCATCGGGTTGGATGGGGAAAATGCCCGCCGGATATACCAACGGGACCGGTACAAGCATGCCAGTCCCAACTCCGCCCATACCGAAGCCGTATGCGCAGGCGCTCTGCGGATACAGCTCGGGGGCGATGCCTGGTACTTCGGGGAATTGCAGCCAAAGCCCTTTATCGGTGATGATATGCGCCCAATCGAACCGGCGGATATTTTGCGGGCCAATCGGCTGATGCTGGCAGCGGCCGTTATGATGATGATAATCAGTCTGATAACGCGATTTCTTATTATAGGAGGCTTGGTCTATGCAGCGTTATGATCATGGAGGCGATACCTATACGCAGGGAGATGTGCGTCTTGACTTCTCCATCAGCATTAATCCCCTCGGTATGCCTGAACCGGTGCGGGAAGCGATCGTCACTCATACGTCCGACTACCAAAGCTATCCCGACCCATACTGCCGCGCGCTGCGCGCAGCCATCGCCCGGCATGAAAACGTCGCCGCCGCCGATATCCTCTGTGGTAACGGCGCCGCCGATTTGATCTACCGGCTTTGTCTTGCGGTACGGCCCCGGCGTATGCTGGTGCTTGCTCCCACTTTTTCGGAATATGAGAAAGCCGCGCTGCTTGCGGGAGCCGCGGTCCTGTTCCATAGCCTGCGGGAAGAAGACGACTTTTCTCTCACCGAAGGGATACTGGATGACATAACAGCGGACGTCGATATGGTGTTTCTCTGCAACCCCAATAATCCTACGGGACAGTTGGCTGAACCGGCGCTGATGGAACGCATCGCGGCTCGCTGCACGGCAGTCGGTGCGCTGCTGATAGTGGACGAATGCTTTCTTGCCTTCACCAACGGCATCTCCTGCAGATCGTTGCTGCAGACCTATCCCGATATGGTGATACTAGACAGCTTTACCAAGCTCTATGCCATGGCCGGCGTACGGCTCGGATATATTATAAGCAAAAACCAGGCCGTGCTCCGGGAAGTCCAAAATTTCGGGCCCTGTTGGAGCGTATCCTCCGTGGCCCAGACTGCCGGACTGGCAGCGCTAGAATGCCGGGACTATGTACGGAAGACCCGGCAGCTGGTGGCTGCAGAACGCGCTTATCTGGCCCGTGCCCTTGCGGCCCTGGGATTGCACGTTTTTCCCGGCTGCGCCAATTATATTTTGTTTAAAAGCGAAAAGCCCTTGCTGGCGCCCTTATTAGAAAAAGGCCTATTTATCCGTTCCGGCGAAAACTTCGAGGGCCTTGACGCCCGTTTTTACCGCATATGCGTGATGCAGCGCCCGCAAAACCAGCAACTGGTCGAGGCGATCAAGGAGGTCCTTCATGGCTAAAACCATCATGATCCAAGGCACCATGTCCAACGTGGGCAAAAGCATACTGGCCGCCGGGCTCTGCCGCGTGTTCAGGCAGGACGGATATCAGGTCGCTCCTTTCAAAAGCCAGAACATGGCGCTTAATTCCTTTATTACGCAAGAAGGTTTGGAAATGGGACGCGCCCAGGCGGTGCAGGCGGAAGCCTGCGGCATTGAGCCCAGTGTCCTGATGAACCCCATCCTGCTCAAGCCGGTGACCGACATGGGCTCACAGGTGATCGTAAACGGCGAGGTAATCGGCAATATGAAAGCAACCGAATACTTCGCCCTGAAGCCCACGCTGGCAGCGGAGGTCATGCGGGCATTCGCCACCCTGTCCGCCTCCCACGATATTATCGTGCTGGAAGGCGCCGGAAGCCCGGCCGAGATAAATCTCAAAAAAGACGATATCGTGAATATGGGCATGGCTCAGTTGGCCCAGGCTCCCGTTCTGTTGGTGGGCGACATTGACCGGGGAGGCGTATTCGCCCAGCTCGCGGGCACGCTGATGCTGCTGAACGAAGAAGAACGGCGCATGGTCAAAGCCACCGTCATCAACAAGTTTCGCGGCGACATGGAGATACTGCGTCCGGGCTTATCCATGCTGCAGGATATTACCGACCGACCGGTAGCCGGGGTGCTGCCCTATCTGCAGATAGACATTGATGACGAAGACAGTCTGACGGAGCGGTTCCATGCTCACCGGCGGGCCCGGATAGATATCGCGGTTATTCGTTTGCCCCGCATCTCCAATTTTACCGACTTTACCGTTCTCGAGGCCACGGAGGGGGTAGCGGTGCGGTATATCGCCTCTGTCCGCGAGCTCGGTAAGCCGGATATGGTGATCCTGCCCGGAACCAAAAGCACCATATCTGATTTGCAATGGCTGCGGCAGTGCGGACTGGAAGCCGCCATCAAAAAGCTTGCCGCCAGCGGAACTATCGTGTTCGGTATCTGCGGTGGTTATCAGATGCTGGGCGAGCGCATCACCGACGCCGAAGGCACGGAAGGCGGCGGTTCAATTGCCGGCATGGCACTGCTGCCGATTGCGACCGACTTCGAAACGGAAAAGCAGCGCACGCGGGTTACCGGCCGCATACAGCCATTATCCGGTTCCCTGGCGGGTCTCAGCGGCGCTTTGGTGGAAGGCTATGAAATCCATATGGGCAGGACCGTGCGCCGCCCGGGAACAAATCCGCTGCTGTTGCTCGACAACAGCATTGAAGACGGCTGTTTCGCCAATAATAATTACGGCACCTATCTGCATGGCTTTTTCGATTCCGCCGAATGCAGAGCGTCCCTCTTCGCCGCCCTGGCTGCGAAAAAAGGTATGGATGCATCCGAGCTTACCGCATTTGATTACGCGGCTTATAAGGAACGACAGTACAACGCGCTGGCGGATGCCCTGCGACAGAACCTGGATATGGAATTGATCTATCGAATACTGGAGGAAGGCCTATGAACGGTTTGATCCATGTTTACACCGGAGATGGAAAAGGGAAAACCACCGCGGCCCTGGGGTTGGCTCTGCGGGCTGCGGGCTGCGGCCAAAGCGTACTGATCGTACAGTTTTTTAAAGGACGCGATTGCGGCGAGCTGCATTCGCTTACCCATGTTCCCCGCATCATTGTATGGCGGTTGGAAAAGGATTATGGTTTTTATGAGACTATGGGAGAACGGGAAAGAGCTGCTGTGCGCTCGGAGCATGACGCCCTGCTGGCAGCAGTCTGCGAACGAGTCGCGGCCAAAGCTTGCGATGTGCTGATTCTTGACGAAGTAATCTCCGCCTACAATCATGGCGCTCTGGATACCCAAGCTCTGGATGCTCTTATTGCCGATAAACCCGATGCAATGGAATTGGTTTTAACCGGGCGCAATGCGCCCCGGCATTTTATTGACGCCGCCGATTATGTGACCGTAATGCAAAAGGGAAAACACCCCTGGGATCTTGGAATCTCCGCAAGGGAGGGCATTGAATTTTGACGATTGAGCTGGAACAGGTTCTTCCTGCCGAAATAGAAAAGCGCAGCTTTGAAATCATTGAAGCGGAGCTTCCCCACATCCTCGACCCTGCCCTGGCGCCGGTAATCAAGCGAGTGATCCATACCACGGCTGATTTCGATTATGCGGACAGCTTATGCTTTTCCCCCCGGGTCATTGAAAGGTCGCTGGACGCCATCCAGAGCGGCGCTTGTATCGTAACCGACACCAATATGGCGAAAGCGGGTATCAACCGGAATGCGCTTGCCAGGTACGGCGGTGAGGTATTCTGTTTTATGGCGGATGAGGACGTCGCCGCAGACGCACAAAGGGACGGCACCACCAGGGCGGTTGCCGCCATGAAAAAAGCGAGCGCCTTGAAGCGCCCGTTGATATTCGCCATCGGCAACGCGCCCACCGCGCTGATAACGCTGTATGAGCTGATACAGGAGAGTAAGCTTTCCCCCCGGCTGGTGATCGGCGTTCCGGTCGGCTTTGTCAATGTGATAGCGGCCAAGGAACTGATCATGCAGACCGACGTTCCTTATATCGTCGCCCGTGGCCGTAAGGGGGGCAGCAATGTGGCCGCCGCCATCTGCAACGCTCTGCTCTATTTGCTGGGCAGGGATTGATCTCTCATCCGCCGCTTCGCAGGATTTGCCACCTTAATAGCGACTGCAAAGAAGCATCAGCTGTCCCCGCAGGGGGGTGATAATCTGGGGTTTTTTTCTTAATGACCGCCCCATGGTCGGAGGCCGCAACCATAGGGCATACCCCCAGGGCACAGGCAGGCAGGCAACCAGGAATGAAAATAGTCCCACGGTTTCGCTAGTTTTTTGACGCGGAATTCAGGGAATTTATGAGGGAAGAACGCGGAAGAAAACTTTAATAAAATCTGCGTATTTCCCTAATATTCCGCGGGTTCCGCGTCTGTTTTATAATGAGTGTGCGTCTATTTTCTAATTAACAGGGCATGGCTGCAGACCGCAACCACCTATGAAAATAGTAGACAGAAACCTTGAACTAATTATAGCGTGGAGTTTGGATGCATAAATATTCAGGCATTTCTTTTATTAATCCTGCCAGAGCTCTCCGGCTGATTTTTCAATCTTTTCCCGCCGTTTTCTGGTAGCTTCCAAATCCAGCCGCCACTCTCCTTTACCGGATACCAGCACATCTCCTTCCCGGGCCTGGGCAGGCAGCATAGCCCGGGGTACGGTTTTATATTCATTGTCCACCTCCAGAACGGCAAATTCACCTTCAAAACGGTCAATTATCACTTTCATCTTATTGTACCCTCCTTATGGCTGACAATTGCTGCAAGGGGAAAATTTTTCATTCAGGGCTTCATCCCGGCTATTGAAATAAATCCGGTTTTTCTCTGCCGGCAAGTTTGGGCAATCAGGACGATGGAATTTCAGTGAATTCTTATTGCCAATATACCGGATTGCCGCTTCAGGCTGAACTGCAGCCGCCGATTTGCCGCTATCCTGTTTTTGGCTCTCAATATTTATACTGTCGCCGTCGCTGGTCATGATAACGGTTCCGTCCAAATCAGTACGGTAGACCTCAACCCCGGCATCTTCCAGAGCAGTCAAAATCTCCTGATGGGGGTGGCCATAATCATTGCCCGCTCCGCACATAATTACCGCATATTGCGGGGCGACCGCCTGCAGAAATTGGGGACTGGTACTGCTTGAACTTCCATGATGACCTACTTTAAGCACATCGGCATCAAGTTTCTGCTTGCCGGCGATCATTTCCGATTCCGACAGTTCTTCGGCATCACCGGTAAAAATAAACCTCTTTTCTCCGTGCTCCATTTTTATTACTGCACTGTAGTTGTTAAAACCTCCTCCTAATAACGCATTAGTATTCTCCCTGTAATCCCTAAATCCTTTATCAAACTGCCAGTTGCGGTGAGTACGGCATTAAGTTCGGTTATGAAAGTTTTCCCATCTAGCGGCGTAAAGTACAATAAAAGCGGAGGGAGAGGTAGATAATGAATAAACGTTGGACCTTATTCAGTTTGTTGCTGCTGGTGATGATTTTGGGTATCTGCGGTGCGGTTTACGCTATTAATAATATCCCGTCGGCAAAAAAGTCTGAAGTGGAGTCGCCGCTCCAAAATAAGCCGGATATACCGGTAGTAGGTTCGATGGAAAAATTGCAGGAGCTGCTGGCTCAGTCCGCCGCTCTGCAGGATAACCTGGATGGGGCACTTTATAATGGAACGGCGGAAAAAAGTATAGCGGGTGTCTCCGCCCAATCTGTCCGGAGTCCTGCCGCTCAGGACCAAGCCGACTATTCCGGAACCAATGTCCAGGTCCAGGGCGTGGATGAAGCTGATATTGTAAAGAACGACGGTCAATACATTTATACGCTCAACCAGCAGCAGCTAAGCGTGGTAAAAGCTGTACCGGCGGATAAAATGCAGTTAACTGCCCGAATCAACTATGATAATAACTTCAGCCCCCGCGATCTTTACATAGATGCCGGACACCTGATCGTAATCGGGGATACCCGCACTCCGGAGCCGCTCTATCAGGAGAAAAGGAAAGCAGCTCCCGCTTTGCCCTATTATAATCCCCAGACCTGCAAGGCAATAATTTATGATTTAAAGGATAAGTCGCAGCTTAGCAAAATCCGGGAAATTGAAATAGAAGGCTACTGTCTTTCCAGCCGCAAGATCGGTTCATCCCTCTACCTGGTAGCCAACCGCAATATCAATTACTATCGCCCGGGCGACCCGGTGATACTTCCGACTTACCGCGACTCGGCTGTCGGCCCGGAATTTCAGTCTCTGTCGTGTGATAAGATCAATTATTTTCCCAACTGTATTTACCGCTCCTTTGTTATAGTGGCCGCTGTCAATACCGATAACCTGGCTCAGAAGGTGGATATTAAAACTTATCTGGGCAATGGGGATAACATCTACGCTTCTCCCTCCAATCTTTATATAGCCGTAAACAGCTATCCCCAGGTGCAGCCCCTGCTTGAAGACAGCGCTTTTCCTGAAGATTCAGCCCCGGAGGCTGCAACGGAAATATATCGTTTCGCCCTGCAAGGGGCCAGTACCACTTGCACCGGCAGGGGCACCGTCCCGGGCACCATACTCAATCAATTTTCCCTGGATGAGCATCAGGGGTTTCTGCGCATAGCAACCACCAGCGGCGAAATATGGAGCCGGGGAGATAATACTTCCAAAAACCATATTTATATCCTGGATAAAGAGCTGAAAATGACCGGCAAGCTGGAAAACATCGCCCCCGGGGAAAAAATATATTCCACCCGCTTTATGGGGAACCGGGCCTATATGGTGACTTTCAGGAAGGTAGACCCCTTCTTCGTGATCGACCTTAAGAACCCGCAGGAGCCTGTGATTCTGGGTAAGCTGAAAATACCAGGATACAGCGATTACCTGCATCCCTATGACGAGAATCACATCATCGGCTTTGGTAAAGATACGGTGGAAGTGAAAGGCCAGAACGGTGAATCCCAGGCCTTCTATCAGGGACTGAAGATAGCCGTATTTGATGTCACCTCGGTCAGCCAGCCGGTAGAGATGTCACGGGCGGTGATCGGTGACCGGGGAACTGATTCCGAGATTCTTAACAATCACAAAGCCCTGCTCTTTGCCCAAGAAAAGAACTTGATGGCCTTTCCGGTAACCCTGATGGAGCTGGAAGCAGATAACGGAACCAAAGCAGGCGACGCCACCGCCTACGGTTCCTTCACCTTCCAGGGAGCTTATATCTACAACATTGATTTGACCAAGGGCCTGCAGTACAAAGGCCGCATAAGTCACCTGGAAACGGCCGACTACCAGCGGGCGGGAGATTTCTGGTACGACAGCCCCAACAATATCAACCGCATATTATATATAGGAAATGTCCTTTACACTGTATCCCCCGGTAAAATCCAGGCCCAGTCCATCACCGATCTGAAACCGCTGTCCAGTCTGGAACTATAAAGCCGGAGTGGTGGGGAGGCAACTCCTCACCACTCCCTGGTTGTACCCTGCATCCCCAAGCAGTTTTCCCCACCGCTTCGGCTCACCTCTGAACCGCTTCTCTGCTTACGCTGTCCATTTTCCATTTGTTTTATTTTTTTGAAATATAGCGTCCGGAAGCCGTTTTCTAATTTATGGGGCATAAGGGCATACTATGAGTATTCGCTGTAAATTCTGTTAAATGCTCTCTTCATTGACAGGTCCCAAATGAAACTTTTCGTCTCATCCTGATTGACAGGCTTAAACTGGTCACATGCCGATCGGCCACGAAACTGACCGGCGGCTGCCGATAAAGGGGAAAATGACATGGAAACAACTGCATCCGCTATAACTCTGAGTATTTTAAAGGTTTTGGCTGCGCTGGGATTGGTGCTGCTCAACGGACTTTTTGTGGCCGCCGAGTTTGCTTTTGTCAGGGTCCGTCCCACTCGCATCGCCCAGCTGCAGGCAGAAGGGAATAATAAAGCTGAGGCCGCCAGCCAATGCGTAAAACATCTGGATGCCTATTTATCAGTCAGCCAGTTGGGTATCACCCTGTCCAGCCTGGGGCTGGGTTGGTTAGGGGAACCGGCGGTGGCATCTTTGCTGTCGCCGCTGCTGTCGGCCTGGGGATTGGGGGCCCCGGCTCTGGTTAAATCAATTTCCTTCATCATCGCCTTCTCTCTGATCACTTTTTTACATGTCGTTTTCGGCGAGCTGGCCCCTAAATCCCTGGCTATCCAAAAAGCCGAAAATATTGCTCTCTGGCTGGCCCGGCCCATGCAGTTTTTTTATCATATCTTTTACCCGGCGGTAGCCCTGCTCAACGGCAGTGCCAACCGGGTCATAGCCCGGATGGGTTTTGAGTCCCCCGGCGAAAATGCTGTAACCCACAGCGAAGAGGAACTGCGCATGCTTATCGGTGAGAGTTATAGAAGCGGGCAGATCAACGCCACTGAACAGGAGCTGCTGGAAAACGTATTCATATTTGAAGAGAAAGTAGCGGAAGAAATAATGGTGCCCCGTCCGGATGTAGTATTTCTGGATAATGGGTTAAGCCTGGACAGCAATATGGAACTGGCCCTTAATTCCGGACATACGCGCTTCCCTTTGATCGACGGCAGCCCGGACCGGGTGCTGGGAGTAATCAACGTTAAGGATTTCATGTACCGCAAGAATAAGATAGAGAATCTGAGCGAAATCAAACGCGACGCCGTGTTCATCCCGGAAAGCATGCCCCTGGATAAACTGCTGGCCGAGTTTCAGAAGCGACGCCAGCACCTGGTTATAGTCATAGACGAGTATGGAGGCACGGCCGGCATAGTAAGCCTGGAAGATGTCCTGGAGGAACTGGTAGGCGATATCCAGGATGAATATGACCATGAAGACCCGGAGTACCTGGTGGAGGAGGACGGCAGCATATGCGCCAGCGGGAAAATGTTTATTGACGATGCGGTGGCGCGCTTTAAACTGCCGCTGGATGAGGATGATCAGTACAATACCCTGGCCGGTTATCTGCTGGGCAAACTGGGTAAAAGCCCCCGGGAAGGCGACGAAATAACGGTTGGCCATGTCAATTTACGGGTAATAAGAATGGATGGCATGCGTATTGACCGTATCCGCCTGCGCCCAGCCGCTTCTCCAAATAATTGAGGGAACGAAGGCGCCGGCATCAGGGTACCTGGGTTTGAGTTTGACCGCCATAGAGTATTTGTATTACTCCTCCATAACTGCAGATCAGCTTGGAATTGTTGTTAAGCGCCGGTTGGTTGGCTATTAGCACTGTGGGACACCCCGGAGCCCAGGGGGCTGATGTGACCGGGGTACAAGGCATGGGGGTAAGCACGCCCAAAGCAGCCGCCGTGGCCGAAGCTACAGCAGGGTTGGCCATTGATGTACACATACCGAAAGGCAGTATATTAGCAAAAGGTTTATTATCCATAATGGTGGCTGCAGGCATAGTCGCATTCACTTTATTGGTTGGAAGAATAATCAATGTACCGGGAGCCGCTCCGAAACTGCACTGCAGGGTGGCTCCATTGCAAACCAGCAATCCCATGTGCTCAGACCTCCAATCATCACATCACCAGAGTCCCGTCCCATCCTTCCGGCGGGCCACTTTTACAGTACTCTTCACACAGGTAAAAATAGATCCGGGCAATCTCATCCTGGCGATTTATTTTAATAACCTCTATAAACTTGCTGCGGGCATCGTAGAAATAACCGTCCTGGAAGAGCACTATACCTTCCTCAAATAATTCTTTGCTTTCCAGTTTTAGTGTCTGAATACGATCGCTTTCTCCCTCAATCACATCATATAAAACCAAGGGTTCATCCCGTCCCTCCAACTGTATCCTACCCAGACAGCGATATTGGAAGCGCTGGGGATCTTTCATGGCTTTAAGGGTTTCTTCGCTAATGATAACGGCGCAGGCCAACTTACCGGTCAATAATTGAAGAAAGGTAGCCACATTGACATTATCGGAGATCACGGTTCCCGCCATTCTTTTCTCCTCGCCTATAACCCCAAGCATAAGCGGCCCCTTATGGATACCAATTCCTATGTCAATAGGTACATAACCTGCCCTATGTCTGCCGGCATTATAGTCGACTAACCTGGCCCTTAATTTTATTGCTGCCTGCACTGCCTGATCAGCCTGGTCAGCAAAAAGAGCCAGGAAGCCGGGGCCGGTATATTTATCTATCAGTCCATTATTTTTCGTTATAATTGGCCCCATCCAGCTTAAGTAGGACTTAATAAAATTAAAATTCTCTTCCGGGGTCATAGTCACGGAAAGTTGATAAAAAGAATGGATATTTAGAGAAAAGATGCTCATATCCTGTCTTACCTGATCACCTAACTGTACATTTATAATGCTTTTCTTTCCTAATAGATTGAGAAATTGTTGGGGGACAAAACGGTAATAGGCTTCACTCAAATCCGTTATTTCCTGGATATAGTTCCGGATATGAGCGGCCATATCATTAACACTGGCTCCCAGGTCGGCTACTTCATCTCCTGAATCCACGGCTACTGCAACCTCCCAGTTGCCTTGCGCTATCTCCGCTACACTGCTGCGAAGCTTGCGAATAGACAGAAGCTGGAAATAGGTTATGAATAGGAAAATACCTATTATACCTAAAGTGATATAGCCAATATTTTTGGCTATACCTTTAAATAATATGGTTCTTTCCTGGTTAAACCCGCTTCGGTCCACACCTGTTTCATAAATTCCAATAATGTTGCCATCGGTACCAAAGATCGGAGCCATAGCAAACATCCAGCTTCCATTCTCATCACTAGCCTTATCCATAACCATTTGTCGGCTCTCCAGGACCTGGGTAAATTCACCCGCAATAGATATCGGGCGGTACATATTGACACTATTGTCATAATCAACGATAGCATAAAGCCTGTTATTTTCAAGTTTATATATGGCAGTATAAAGTCCCGCCTCATCAAGTTTATTGTCCTCATAACTTCCCCGATGGATCTGAGACTCGATAGTCAGATCCCGCATAAAACTGTAATCTTCATTCATATAATCCCGGGGACTGCTTATACGCTCCAGTCGTACTGGATCAAGACGATCAAGTCCGGTCAGAGTGAGTACCACCAGCTGCCGGTAGACTTCCTTCTCCTCCCGGTCGTCAAATTGCTGGTAGACGAACCAGGATAAGAAAACCATGCCCAGTATTATTACCGGAGTAAATACTACAATCTGTTTTACTATTAGGGAGACCCGGCGCTGCATGATTTCAATATATATATAGCGAACTAAATATATAAACAGCCCCAGTAAAACCAAAGGTAATATCCAGACCAGCCAGCGCCAACGCTTGGTATGGGGTAGTTGGGAAGCCTGATCCAAACTTTTAATTAGCTGACCATTACCATCTATTTGATAAATCCGGTCACGAACCGCCACGGTCAGACTGCCGTCAGCCTTAGGCACCATATCTTTAAGCACCGACAATTCTTCACCGGAGCCAAGATTTCCCTGGGAAAAGACAGTAAGTTCGGAATCTGCTTCTCTGGTTGACAGGCAGCGGATTTCATTGGCAAAGGTATCAATAAAATACAATTGGTCCCGGTATAGTTTTAATTGCACCGGGAAAGTCCGGTCTGGGGTCTGGTCGTACCCGGAAATAAACTGACCATCCTCAGAGGTAAGTTCGGAATCCATTTCCGCAGGATAAAGCAGCTTTGGCTCCCCATTGGCGTCTATATTGTAGATTTCTCCGCGCTGGGTGCTAAAATAAACGGCTCCCGGAGTTGTACCGGTGATATCCGCCAGGTAACAGTCCTGGGGAAGATAGGCCATGATATACTTATTGAGTGAATAATCCTTAAGGCTGATACTGTAGAGATAATCCCGACTAGGTTGTACATAATGGAAAAAAAGGTGGTCGTCCTTTATCTCCAGCGACTTTATATTCCCGGCCCGCAAAGGGCGTTCATTTCGGCTGTAATCAATACGGTGAAGAACCCGGGGCCGTTTTCCCTGAGGAGAAAAGCGAAGTATGCTCTCGGATTCGACATACACCCCCTTACTATCCAGGTCGGTGCGCTGGACATAGAGATAGCCCTTCTGATCAACTGCGACATCACTGAACAGATACAATTCATTTTTATCGTTTCCGGTGGGTTCGATTATGTACTGGCAGGTCCCGTCTTTATCCATCTTGATAATATTTCTGCGGGCTGCGACTACCATATAAAGATTGCCGTCCGAATCGGAAGTTATGGAGGAGAGGTTTTGAATCGGCAGGCCCTTTTTTAGCGGGGATTGGGCCAATAGATCTTTATGGGCCAGCAGCAATAGAGCAAGTAACACTATAGAACCCAGTATAATTACTGGTACCACCAGTTTTTTTCTCATCTTTACACCCCTGTAATTGGAATGAAACATTAGATTATTTCGCATTAACCCTCTGTAAAGCGCATGGCCCAACCAATAACGTAAATGATGGCATCTGATTTCTTATTGCTCTTAATATTAATTATTTTATCAGATTAGCCAATTTATGTCTCATATTTCTTTGATTCGCTAACTTTTACTGCTATAAGGCCTTTTTTTCTTTTTTAACCTTTTTTAACCTAATATATCTAATATCTATCTTTATCTTGTATAATTAAATATAGCTTTGTTGCATTGAGGAGTAGGTGCCTGGTGGAAAAATTATTTCTAAAAATATTCGGCCCGGTAGTAAAACCAATCATATCCCTATTCAAGAACAATATAAAGAAAATAAAAAAACTACCTATAACCATAGTTCAGAAGCTGACCCAGATGGTAAGAGGCATCTGGACCAAAAAAGAACCGTCTATTAATGACTACGTGGGTGTTGGCGACCGCCTCATTGCCAAAAAGATGATTTTAATAGTATTGATCGTTATCCTGTTCTTAAGTTATGGCGTTTACAAGTTCACTCCCATAGTAACTGCAAAAGTCAGAGGTTATCAAATCGTCCACATGACTTCCGATAAACTTCTCTCCTGCAGCGGAAAAGTCAGGCTGTATGACGAAGATCGGCTGGTCTACGAAGGTGATATGGTAGACGGGGTTTACTCCGGCTATGGCAAAATTTTCGATCATAGCGGTAACCTGCAGTACGAAGGGCAGTTAAAAAACGGCGTTATGCATGGGAGTGGAACCATATATTATGAAAATGGCCAGAAAAAATATGAAGGCAGCATCGTAAACGGTGTTTATGACGGTCAGGGAAAGCTGTTCAACATGAAAGGCAAATACATATATAGCGGACAGTTTGTCAGTGGCTCTTATTCCGGCCAAGGCCGGGAGTACTATATTAATAAGGGGTTAAAATACGAGGGCAATTTCTTAAACAACCAGTACGAAGGCCAGGGAAAGTATTATAACTCAGAGGAGAAATTAATCTACAGCGGACAGTTCACCAGTGGGGTGTATTCCGGTCAGGGGGTAGAATACTGGCCCAACCAGGAGATTAAATACGAAGGCGCTTTTGCCGGCGGGCACTACGAAGGACAAGGCAAGTTGTATAGCCAGAATGGTAAATTGACCTACCAGGGCGATTTTAAAGCGGGGAAACAGAACGGTAAAGGCGAGTTATACAATAAAACAGGTAAGTTGATCTATAAAGGGGAGTTCCTTGACGGCTCCAGTGCCGGTGCCGGCGAGTTATTATCAGAATCGGGCAATATCCTTTATAAAGGACAATTTGCGGACGGTCATCCTGAAGGACCAGGAGAACTATACAATGATGAAGGCTTACTGGTCTACCAGGGAGAATTTAAGGACGGTGTCTACTCGGGAGCAGGCAACGAGTTTCATCCCAATGGCCAGGTAAAATATAGCGGTAATTATGAGTCAGGCTCCTATAAAGGGCAGGGGCAGCTTTTTGATGAGGAAGGCAAATTAATATATGAAGGCAATTTCAGCGGGGGAGCAGGTAGTGGTCTGGGTATCCTGTATAACTCCAATGAAGAAATTATATTCCAGGGCTTTTTTAAAAACGGTCAACCCAATTATCCTGGTTTTATGGGGCTGTCGGAGAAAAAGATCGACGAGCTTTTGGGTGAATCTGAAGATAAGGCGGATACCGGGAGCATCAGATCAATAAATTATAAGGATATGGCTATGATTTTTGAACTATCTGCTCCAGGGCCAAAAGATAATCCGGTAGTAAAAGTCATTACCCTCTACGGCAGGCAGGAACTCCTGGGGATAAAACTTGATATGAACAGCTCGCAAATACGGAAGGCTCTGGGAGAAGCAAATAAGCAGGAAAGTCTGCTCAAGGAAAAGACTCCCTATATAACTTGGGAATATCGCCGGGATGGCTTAGTATATAAGTTTTTCTTTAATGACCAGCAAACCATTGATTACCTGGAAATCCGATCTGCCAGCTAGCTTAGCTGTTTTTGTATACTCGTGGTATCCTGGGGCCCAGTAAGCAGACCAGGTCGCAGTTGTTTTCATTTATTCCGCACCGCCGGGCAATTTCCTCAGCGCTTATCCTTTCATTACCCTGTTCTCCCAAGACCACTGCTTCATCGCCCACTGCCACATCTTTAATATGACTTACATCGACAATCAGATGATCCATGCACACCTTGCCGATTATAGGAGCTCTCTGGCTGCGGATGAGCACTTCTCCCCCATTATAAAAATGTAAAAACCCGGCATCCGCATAGCCTAAAGGCAGGGTAGCTATACAAGCCGGATTCCTGGTGGTAAAAGTCCAGCCATAACCCACCCCGAAGTCGCTTCCTACCTCTTTTATCGCTACTACTGCGGTCTTTATTTGCATAACCGCCCTGACCCGTTCATCCAGGCAGCTGTTCCCACAGGGAAGTCCGTATAGTGCTATTCCCAATCTGATCATGTCGTACTCTGCCTGGGGGATTTTGAGTACGGCGGGGCTGCTGCTGGCATGAACCACAGGAATATGTATCCCTCTGTGACTTAGTTGAGCCATAATATGCTCAAATCCAGCCACCTGTTTGATAGCGTCTTCCCGTTTCCCGCCATATATGGCATTTATATGGGTATATATTCCTCCCAGCTCCAGAAAATCCATTGCGGCTAATTTATTGATAAACAGCAGGCCTTCACCAGGTAACAAGCCGTAGCTTCCCATACCGGCGTCAATTCTTAAATGAACCTTTATTTTCTGGCCTCGCTGGCGGCCCCATTGGTTTAGAGAGGAAGCCATTTCCGGGCTATTCAGGGTTGGTATGAGACTGTATTCAAACAAATCTTCCATTTCTTGATCTGTAACTGGACCTAATACCAAAATAGGACTGCCTATTTTGTTCTTTCTCAGTTGTACCGCTTCGCTTACTGTAGATACTGCCAGGGCATCCACTCCATAATCGACCAGAGCCCGGCTGACTTCCACTGCTCCATGACCGTAGGCATTGGCCTTTACTACCGCCATCACTCTGGTCCCGGGATGCAACTGCCTGCGAACCATCTCCAGATTATAGTGCAAAGCAGAGAAGTCAATTTCAGCCCAGGTAAGATATTTCTTATTCATATTCCCTATTACTCTTTCCTTTAATACTTCTAATCCTTAACTCCATAGTAAATAACCAGGGAATCAGTATTATATTTTACATCAAATCCATAGTACCCCTGCCTTATCAACCTGTGCTGCAGCTCAATATCCGTATGCCGGCAACTGATAACTGAAGCGGGATTAATGTTTATGGGCTCCTTGATATCACGAAACAGCACGTAACGCAGCATATTCCCATATTTTTCTCTAAGCTCGGTTATATAAAGCTTCAGTCGGAGGCTATTATGTAAAGCCGGATAGTTGTTACAGGCCACAGTAGATAATATGTAGCGGTATTTACCTTGAGCAATAAGGCCTTTAATTAATTCCTGATACAACCTTCTTTGCCAACCCCGGCCTCGGTAGAAGGGACTGACCAGACCCGCCTCCAGGTGAGCAACCTGCAAAAGGCGGTCGCTGCACAATCCCAGATCTAATCCCAGGTTGTCCGGGCTGCTGCCGGGAAAATATGCCGCGGCATAACCGATCAGCTCTCCTTCATCACTAAAAGCTCCCAGACTAACCCCCCGCTCTCCCAGCAACATTGCCACTTCATCTTCGGTCAGGGGATAGTAAGTGGAGGTGTCCTGCAGCCCCGTTACCACCAGCTCCTGCAAGCGGATAATACTGGCAAAATCAGCATAGGAAAGCTCCCTTATTTCCTCATCTCTACCGGGTAGGCCGGTTTTCCCGTCCAGTTCCCCGGTTCTGTCTGTCCTATCCAGGCAGATTCACCTCCGTCTCAGTTTGCGCCAGGGTACGTGACAGAAGAGCGAATATTGCCAGAAGAACCAGACAAACCAGGGCAATCAGGCCCACGCTCTGACTCGACCCCAACACCGCCAGGGCTCCGAAAATGACTGGTCCTATTACCTGCCCCAATCGCCGTACCATGCTGTAATAACCCAAAGCCTTACTCGCTCCCGCTTTTCTGGTAGCCGGGAGGGACAGGAAGTAATTATTCTGAGCTACAATACCGAAGCTATCAGCCAAACCCATAATAAGAATGGCTAAAAGCGCCATAACCACGCCCTCGTGCCAGGCAAACAACCCCAGCGCGCCTATGGTCATAAATGCCGACAGCAATGAGGCGGTCCAGGGATTAAGCTTTTGATCCATAAACCTCCCCAGCCATGGACCCAGATATACGATACAGAGCCCATATATCAGGAATCCCCGGCCTATATCAGAAGTTGATAAACCGGCACTGGCTCCGAACAAAGGGAAGAAGTAATCCATAAACATACTGCACACAGCCAGAGGTACGGTAATCAAGAGGAAGAAGAATATTATTCCGGGGTCAAGCAGAAAAGCAGATATTTTGCCTTGCTTAACCTCAGGTACAGTCTCTTCCTGCGAAGATTCCACTTTGCCCACAAAATGAACGGCAAAAAAGGCCACCGCCAGCAATGCAATCAAGGCTATAAAAAACACTCGTGAAAATCCGATGCGGTCAGCCATCATGGCGCCAATGGCTATCCCGCAGTTAAAGCCCGCATAAATTCCGGCATTGTAAGCTGATAGTCCCCGGGTCTTTTCTTCCTGCCGACTGGAGGAGGTACTCAACCAGCGCATGCCCATCCAGGAGAATCCATATCCAATACCGGTTATAAAGCGGGCCAGGATAAATACCGGCCCGTTCCAGGCCAAACCTGAAAGCAGGAGCCCCAGGCCCATGAAAATCAGCCCGCTGTAAAAGGGAAAACGCCAACCCCGCCGTTCGATTATGTAACCGGTAATGATGATGGATAAGCCTATACCCAGCAGTTCGGCCGAGACCGGCAGGCCCAGTACAACTTCCCGCGGCAATCCCCACAAAGGCTGATAAAGGTCTTTCATTATAAGAGGTATATAGGAGGCTGCCATACTTGATGAAATAAAGAAGAAGAAGGCCAGGGGGCGAATCATCTCAATATCCATAGCCCTATCTTTTATGCGTTTACTTAAAGAACCAGCCTGGCTTACCAGCCGCTTCACTTCCTGTTTAATATACAATAGCAGGAAAAGGGTTATCTCTACCATAAAGAAAAAGGCAATAATCAGGACAGTGAGTGCATCCAGGGCAATAGCCAGCGATTTATCTTTGATATATTCCCGGGAAAGGCTTATATTGATACTTGATGTGTCAGCAGCCCCGGTCCGGTCAGTAATCCCCGTTCTCAGGGGAAGGCTGTAACTGTAAGGTGAATTGCCGTCCGGCTCTGACTGGTTATCCGGATGGCTGGTAGTATACAGGTGTTCTCCATTCTCACCCTTGATAGTAATGCTGTCAATCTGGGGATTGGACTTGATAATGGTCTGCATCCATTTTTCGATCCCGTACAATTCCTGGTAGGATACCCCTCTGGAAACCACGGAATCAATATTTCTTTGCACAATGCCGGCTGTCACCATGGTATTCTCCCGGGCCATTTCATAATATACCTTCTGATACATAAAAAAGTTTAGCCCGGCATAAGCAATTTGGGCCAGCGTCAATATGGATAACACCACTGCCAGAAACATTTTTTTCTTAAGCTCGCCATTGGCATCCAGGAAGTCCAATCTAACATGACAAAGAAATAAAGCCAAGGCCGCCAGGGCAGCAATAATATCCAGATACTGCAGACTTTGAGCCTTGGGTACGGCTACCCGGGACTCAATAACCTGCTCATTAAATACCAGATCCAGGCTTCCCACCCAGTTGGCATTGCGGTCGAGCAGAGGTAAAAAGATATGATACTTTCCTTCCAGGACAGCAGCTTGATAATCACTGGCCGGTAAAGCATCAGCATCCAGCTTTTCCAGCAGCGCCGGCGGCAAATATTCATTATTCACTTTGCCCTGATCGTTATAAAGTACCTGGCCCTCTTTAGAAATTACCAGGACATTGTCAATTCCCGTCGAACTGCTCTTGATGTCTGTGAGTATCTTCTCCATATCGTTGAAATTTTCCAATGGTTTGCCGTATTTTAAAGCGTATTCGATATTCCTGGCTCCGTCTTTTCCTGCTACTGCATAGCTGGATATCAACGAATCAGTATAGCTGTTTTTGAATGATGATATATTTAAAGCACCGGTAAACCCCAGAACCAGGATAAGCAGCATCATAACTGCGCCCAGCAGCAAGGCTCCTTTTTTAAATGACATGTTTTGGCCCCCGAATTTCAGTTTTTATTTACTACCAACCAAGAATTCTACCTGCTCTATATATTCGCTTACTCAATGGACTGGTAAATCTCATCTGCCACCAGTAATATTTCAAAAGGAGGCTGATAACCTATCTTCCTGGCCACCTCCAGGTTTAAGGCTATATGGGGTACATTTTCAAAAACTTGGGGAAGTTGGCGCGGTGAAGTGCCCTGCAGAATCTTTATCATATTGTCGGCCCCGAAATTTCCCACGCCAGTAAAATCTGCCCGGGCCACGCTGATCAAGGCTCCAGCCATAACCTCTTCCGTGCCCAATTGAGAAAATACCGGTATTTTCTTTTCGTAAAACGGCTGCAGTAATCCGGCTAACCGAGCCGGATCAATAGGACCCATAGTCAGGTACATGGCATCCACTTCTTCCGCCAATTGACGGTGCAAGGTCAGCAGGTCATTATAATATCTTTCCTGATCATCCTGTTTTACCGGCTCCACAACCGGCAAGGCGGTAATTGCAAATCCCATCTCCCGGGCCAGCTCCTCGGCGTCATCCACTGCAGCATAAACCCGGCCCAGGGAAGAATTCTCATAAACCATCCCCATCCTCTGGAAATGAAAGAGATCATAAAAAACGGTCATCTGACGTTTGTACACTCTGGCATCCATGTGAGCCCATACATGATCACTGCCTGAGTCCTGTTCCGACTCTATTATCCCGGAACGGACCGCATTGCTGGTAGAAAAGACCATTACCGGAACTGAATGACGATCAGAGGCCAGCAATACTCCGGCCGCAGTTCCCATGGCTATTACCAGATCTATATCTTCCTGCTGGGCCAGGCGTGCCAGCATGGCTTCCTTTTCCTCTGCACTCATGCTGCTCAGGGTGTAGTGACCATCTCCGACAAACTCCAGTTGAGAAGAAACATCCGGGTTGGAAAGCCATTTCCACATATTTCCGGTATCTGATTGCCCTTCGCTGTAAACTAGACCGTCGCTATTATTTATCCATCCGCTACTTTCCAAGGCCTTAACCAAGCCGTACAGGGTCCCGGCATAATTAACCCAGGGTTCCGTCTCACAATAAGCTATACGATATTTTCTCGCTGTCGGCTGATTCTCTGCGGACTGCTTTTCATTTACCGCGTTCATGGCTGTCAATGGCTGAGCCAGCAGCAGAAGAAACAACACCAAGGTGCAACATGTAGCAATTCTAGTATAAATCTTCATAATTCTACCCCCTGGTTCACGCTTGCTTATAGGCCCACCAGCGAATTCTGGCTACAGCGACATTGGCTGTCTGGCAGCGAATTCCTATCCGGAAAGTACCCCTTTCCGGATACAGAACCGCTCCGATAGCCATGCGCGGCGCCAGCGATTCGTAATTGCTTTTCTGAAAAACCTCAAAAGCACCGAAAAAAATCTGTTCACTGTGTTGGGGTATCTGCAGCAACTCCTCATCAGTGCTCTCTTCCACCCCGGTGACTATATAAACCGGTCCGGCCCCAAGACCATGCTCAATCTCATCAGAGAAATAGCTTTTTCCAGCCTTGGGACTTACCTCCAGTTCAATCTCCGCCACCCCGGTAGTGCTTTCTCCTGCTATCACCTGCGGCCGGGGAATCCCTAAATCAAAATCAAATTGATTGTTATCAGGGCGATACCTGACGTCAAGCCGCGGCTGCTCCCCGGCGTCCATCAGGTAAGCCGAAGCCCTGGTCAGATAAGGTTCCTGCGCTTTTCCCGAGCCCAAAATACCCAGTTTGAACAGATCGGAGAGATTATACGCATACTCGTTAAAAGGTACCGGGTCCACCTTTTCAATCATAAAACTGGGCCCTATTTGTAAAAGACTGATACGGGCCAGATAAATCGCCTGGTCCTCTTTGTCCAGATACTGATCCAAACTTAAATTAAGGTATTCATGCATAATCCGTTCTTTAACCGGTTCGGCTACGATCTGCAGTATTTGGCTGCACTCGGATTCCGGCTCCAATACCTTGGGCCCCATCTGAATTCTCAGCCGGCCTTGCCTTACCACCAGGTTGTCTACCAGCCCCGCATGGGATGCAGCTCGGAAAGGAAAGCTGACTTCATATGCAGTTTGCTGTTCCTGCTCCGGTTCCTGGAAATAAATCCTGCCCCCTTGCTTGCCATCCGCCCCATATATGTATTCCCCGCCTAATTCGTATTCAATGACAACCCGCTCCGACATTTTTTTCTCAACTATCAGAGTGACTTCCAACAGGTCATCCGGGTTAACGTAGCGCGGACATCTCTGCCAGACAGATATTTGGGCGTCACTGTAGAGCAGGGCGGTATCCTCCACTAACCTGGAAAAACCGAAATTGGACGGATCGGGAGCATCTTCGCGAATAAACAGATGGTAGCTTTCCTGAATACGATTATGCTCGCCCACCTCTTCCGGGCGGGTTGAGGAACTGGCTACCGAATACACCGGCTCTTTATCTCTTTCATCATAACCAATACAAAGGTAAATGTTTTTGGCATAATCATTGTTGGCGAATCCATCTATCATTGATAATTTCTGGGTTACCGGCGCAGCCACAATTATTTCCCGTCCCGAATAATCAAGGGCCATTCCAGTCTCCACCGAGATGGTCTTGTCGTCCACGGCAACTACCTGCAGACCGCAAACGACCCCGGCTCCGTGCAGTAAACGGTTACCCATACGCCGTTTATCATTAAAATATTTTTGTTCAGTTTCAAAATCTCTGACCGTAAGCAATTTGCCGTAAAAATAGCGATTCCTCTCATGAGGATAATACCTGGGGTTTTTCACTTTTTACCCTCCTCCTTTATAAATGTAGCCAACCGGCACAAGAGCTGATGGTTTCCCCTGAACCCGGTATTTTAATACAATTGTCAACCACCTGCCCTTTTACTGTTAACATTCTGAAGCTTTAGCAGCTAAAAACTATTTCAATCGTGCATCCAGTTCCATCCGGCTATGGGTGTCAAGCTGATTATCCCGTTTAGTATCGACTATTACCGAACTAAACGGCATGGCAGCTTTATTATCCAGCCTTAGCAAAGATAATTCCGACAGATAGGTGTTGATGCCCAGATAAGAATGCATATCCATATAAATCCAGGGTTGCAATATGACCAGTCTGGCATCTGTAAAAGCCGGCTTTTCTTCATCTATAAGTCTTTGCAGGGCAGAAGCTTGAGCTGCAGTAGGTACCCTTTCCTGTTTGACCAGTACCGTAAAGCCGTAGGGGTCCTGACCATAAAGCTGGGTCATAAGTTGTTTCAGCTCCAGCGTTTCCTGCAGGTATTTATATTGGAAATACTCAACTATAAAGGGCTTTTCTCCGGTATAAATGGTAATAATAGCTTCCATTTCTTCCCGCGTCCCCCGTTTTCTATACAAGTCTGGAGCGGCAATCAGCAGGCGCCGGAGTTGTTCTTCACTCCAGCTCTCATCTACATTTACTCCCAGCCAACCGGCCAACCGGCTTAAAAGGGACCCGGGCACCGCTTCCGGATCAAATATTCTGTCCACCTGGTCTATTTGTTCTTCCATTCCCTGCAGGAATGTGTCAAACAGGGATAAGAAACGTTCCAGGAAATCTCGGCTGCCCTCATCCTCCTGGTATACGGCGGGAAGGTACCTTAATAGCGACTGGCGGGGAAAGTATACTCTGATACTTTTTAAAAGCGGGGTTCGGGATTCACTGCCGACCAGCTCAATTTTCAGCCAGAGGTAGCGCCCCCGGGCGCCATGGAGAAGAGCGTCTCGAGGATTAACCAGTTCCTGGCTCCATAAAAATTCCGTGGCGTCAAGTCTTTGCGCTATGGCAGCATCTCTATCCTGCAGGTACTCTTCCATATTGATTAAGTGATCCTGTATGACCAGCTCTTTGCTGTCGCTGGCAAAATAGCGCAACCGGATCTGAGTATCATCGGGGATATCGGCATGCAGGGTAATCCTGTGCCATTCCATTTCCAAAGCTGTACTGTCAAGGACCGGAAAAATAAAAATGCCCCGGGGCTTTCCGGCAGAATCAAGTTTTATGCTCTCCTGCCTCTCCAAAATACTGAGACTCAAGGTGCTTCTATCCCACAGATATAATCGGTCCTGCCGGTCAAGCCATAAGCGGTCCGCTTCTCCCCGATAGCCTACATAGCCAACCGGCTCCGGGTCCGGAGGAGAGAATTTTAATAAACCCGGGTCATTGTCAGTATCCTGCCTTTGCTGCCGGGTATGCCCGGTATAGATAAATCCTGCGCTATCCACTCCCAGACCGACAACCGGCCCGGACAAATTGAGGCGGTTATCACTGATTAACTTGCCGTCAGGAGCTAACACCCAGAGCTGACCGCCGTAGGTATCCAATACATATAGGTTTTCCGCCCCCAGCGCCGCTTCAATGCAGCCCGGTTGGGGACAATCCCCAGCTTGACCCCAGGACGGCAAGGAGGAGAATAATATTCGGGCCCGACCATCCGGAGCAACTTTAAGCACCCTCATCTGCCTTTTAATATCTTCAAGCCCCTCATCCGCTGAACCGGATGGGGCGCTTACAGAAGACGTTACCACCAATAAATCGCCGCTGTCGCTTATGGCTAAAGCCAAAGGGGATCCGCCATAAAATTCGCGGCTGGTCCAAAGAATCTGACCGTTAGTTGCAGATAGGGCAACAACTGAGGCCGGTTCAGGTTCAACCAAAAATAATGAGTCCTGGGATGCCGCCAGAAGCGCCTTATCACTGAATAAGCCGTGTCCCGCCTTAAGCAGCAGGGTAGTCTGGCGATTATTAAAGTCATAGATCCAGATATTAGCCGCTTGATCCAATAGAAATAACAGACCCCAAAGGCCGCCGCAAAGATTGATTATGGGCTCGGCTATACCCATCCCGGTCTGGGGGATGGTACGGGATAAGCTATACTTATGGTCTTTCCGCAGAGTGACTCCCGATTCTGCCAGCAGCAAATTTTCACTCCGCCCGCGCTCCCAGTCGATTTTTTTATTAAGAGCCAAGAAGCTATATTGGCCATCCATGTAGTATCTCACTGCCTCTCCAATACTGCTAGAGATCATTGCGATTGATTATCTCAATTTGGTGATCGCCGGGATAGACTAAGCCGCAGGGAGGAATTTCCACATCGTCGCTGAGCTCCCGTCGTATTCCATTCCCCTCGGCACTGATCCATAAGTCTTTAACATATTCTACTCCGGGAATACGGTTGATTACTTCGTAAATATCGCCCCGGTATACGGTGCGGCCAAAAGGCCAGCCCCGGCTCAGATCGTCGCGGTCCAGGGGTTGTAATAAACGATCAAGTTCCCGGATAATTTTCTCTTCCCCCCGGACTGTTCCCGGGGCAACAACAACAGCGGTATATACGCTGATCTTTACATAATCGGGCGCAACTATATGTATTTCCGTACCCAGCAGACGATGGTGATTAAGGTGCCGGAGCACTGTTTCTTTAAAACCGGGGCTGGGAACCGGAGTAAGGGCTTCGCTATAAGGCATGACCGCTACCGTTACCTGTCCCGGAGCTTGCTTGTCAGGGTAATTTCTCATTCCCGGCCTGTACAACGGGACTGCTTTGGCCCGGGCTACCCTCAGTCCGGGAGTCAGCAATGCCAGAGCCTCAAAATCGGCAGCCGTAACTGCCCGTTCGGGTCTGCTGCGTTCCGCTATCAGCCGTTGGTAAGCCTCCATTAAGGTCTCTTTTTCACCGCCGCCATAAGCCGGCCTGTGGTTGGTTACCTGCAATAGATTTAGTTCAGGCTCATCTTCCAGTAACTTATTTATCTCATGGTCTTTTACATTGCCTCTTATGCCCCCCCCGGTTCTGCAGCCGATAAGCAGTATATTGGCTTCGTCCTCCCGTAGGGGGATAATCCCGTTTTCATGATTACCAAAATATATTATCCCCTGCTCTTCATCCAATACATAATGGCGATCATAAGGGCCTGAAGCGGCAAAATCCCGGACTGCCTGCCAATCCTGCCATACCATTTCCCGGGCCGAATTTGACCTTTCTCCCACCTGTAATCTGAAGCCCTCACTAAGCAAGGGATGTACCGGCAGCTTAAACGACTGCCCGGGCAACCCGTTGCTTTTGCCCAGCCAACGCTGTTCTTTGAATTCGGGCTGAAACGATATTATTCGAATATTGCTGCTGCCCGGCGGTGGTATCATCCCTCGCTCTTCATCGCCGAACTGAACTATCATCATTTTCTGATGTTGGTCGGGCTTAAGGCTAAATACTCTCTCCCCGGATTTAGTCAGGGAAATATTCGCAACTTCCTCCCAGAATACCCAGCATCCATTTTCATCTTTTACCTGTACCTGGTTGTAACCATGAAGGGCAAGACTGGAGTCCAGTCTAAACTGCATCCCGGCCGCACCGCTGCTGGAAAACTCATGGACCTCGCTTAAAGTATATTGCTGCAGTACCGCTACGGTGTTTAAACAAATCTCTTCTACCTGATGCGGCAGCTCATATACATCGTCCTGCAAAAAACAGGCGATCCAAAACCGGTTTTGATCTAAGGCCGGACTGAACCTGGTTGCTTCCATAGGGGCCGAAAGCAGAAACTTGATAGCACCGCTACGCGTAAAATGATGGCTCTCGTCACGCACTATCTCCAGAGGTATCCAGCCGCTGTCCTCCCCCTGCCTGCCGAAATATTTCCATGAGACCCGGGCGGGGGGAATAATTTCAGGGTCATATTCCTCCTGGGGACCGGGCTTTACCGGATAATCCTCATAAAGATGCAAAACCAGGGACAACTCTATTCCCCGGGGCAAGTTCTGATCCAGACCTATAAGCAAATGGTTATTCTTTTTAGCTTCCCGGCCAAAAGCATAATAAGAAAGACCGTGAGTTTCATTGAACGGTGTAAAGTCCCGGCAGTCCTCTTCCGAACAGACCAGGATCTTTTCTATTTGGGCGGGAAGCAGATATAGGGGTTCAATAGTCTCAAATACCTGATCACCGGCGGATATTCTACTGGCCGCAGGAATTAAAAGCATTTTATGCACATTGCTAAAGGTAACATCTGTTCTGGCAGGAACCGCCTCCTTCAGCTTCACCCCCATAAGTTTAAGGAACTTTATTTTATTCTTAGGGGTAATGCGATTGAGGTAAAACTGCTGCATCTCGGTTAACCAGGCCAGCAGCTCAATTAAAGTGATACCCGGATCATGATAGTTTTCATCAGTCCACCCGGGAAATAGCTGAGGTATCATTTCCCTGGCATCTTCTACTATCTGCTGAAAATCCTGATCATCCAGTTCCGGTAAAGGCAACATGAGTTTATCTCCTTACATCTTAGTACCGGGCTTTTACCTTAACCTGGTGCCGGCCATTTATTATAAAACCATGAGCTATGGCGCCCAGTTGGTTAGGGTCTATCTCAATTCTCTCTCCATTTACCAGCTTATGTACGGTCATGGCAACATTCTCAATGTAATTAACTCCGCTGATAGTTTTTAATAGCGTATATAGGACTGAAATATGGGGATATTCCCCGATGTTCCATCCCCGGTCATAGCGCCCATATAGTTCGGGCTGCAGGAACTCCCTCAGCTTTTCCAGGGCTTCTGTTTCCACTGTCATCATAATATCCATAGAATCGGTAACCAGCAGGGCCGTAACTTCTATCTCCAGGTACAGAGGCTCAATGACCTGCAGTTTTCCTGGATATAACAGGTTGCCGCTTGTTCTCTGATAAATATGCCTTTCCACTTCCTGCTTAAGAGCCGGGAAGGTCAGCGATGCTTTTATCCCCCCACGAGGTAAAACCACCAGGGTTATGCAACCGCTTTCTCTTTCCCCGCGCCAATTAGTATTGGGCAGGCATTTCACCCGGGCGACATTTCTTGATACCTCCCGGGCCATGATTTCAAAATCTCCAGCAGTTACTGCCCGCCCATTATGTTTCAAGGATTGCGGTCCCCGGCGCAAAGCTTCATCAAAACTTTCTTTATCGCACCCTCCACAGGCTGCTGCGGGATTAAAAACACTATCAATAAAGGGCAGTGAATTGCGCAGACGGTTAATTCCTCTGACGCCGATGTTCCCCCTGCTCCCCCCGCCGGTCCAATACTTTATTTCAATATTATTGATATCGGAACGGGGCGCAATTTTCCCGTGCCGGTTATCTCCAAAACAAACCCTTCCGGTAGAGGTGTCAATAGTATAGTGGCGGTCGCCGGGAGCAGATAGGCTCAGATCATCCACCCGCTCCCACCTTACCCAGAGGGTACTGATATTACCCCATTCATCCCGCGTCTCCCGCCAATCAAGGTCTTTATCGCGCAGTAGCGCTTCCCTTTCCCCTTCATTCAATTGAGCGGCTTCCTCCACCCATATTTCTTCCCGGGTAACGGGAGTGCGGGGCAGGTCGTAACTGAAATTGGCTTCTCCCCCGGTATTGGACAGCATCTCGCTAAAAGCGCTTTCCTGTTGAATCACCCGGGCGGTATTTATGAATAACCCTTTGATTACCGGTAAAACAGGCCGGTTATCACTGCGGTCAAACTTACCGTCATAATTAACCGCTCTTATCCAGTATAGTTCCCGGCCGAAAATTGACCGGCGGGCAAAATCAGGAGGTCCCCCAAAAACCAGGAGCCCGCTGCCGCTAAGGTTCCTGGTCTGATCAACCGTGTCCAGTCGAGACCAGTCGCCTTCGCCCGCATTTTGTTTGGCATATTCCCACTCCAGAGCCGGGGCATCGTCCGGGTCATAGCTTTGTTCCCGCATAGAAAAAAACAAGCTTATAGGCCCCCCCAAAGGAGGCCGTTCGAATCCGAAATAGGTCGCCGGACAAGTTAAATCCAGATCAGCCAGCGGATGTACGATAACATCTTTTTCGGTAAGCTCCCGGCCATGATCATAGTATTCCTGATTGTTTAAGCTGAGGAACGAGGCCGGCTCCAGACTCTCCTCAGCATATTCATAACGCAGTTCTAAATTCTGCATCCGGGGGCATGATAAACACCGTCGGGAGCATAGATGTTATGAATGCTTAATACCCTGGCCCTAACCCAGTAATTCATCTGATCATTAATTATGCCGGTTTTCATATCATCCGGACACTGGAATTTGATAGTTGTGGGGCGCTCCGTTACATGTAAAAAGACATCCTCGTATTGGGAGCCGCTAAACAGCTTGACCCAGCCATTGCCGTTCCAGTATTCCCACATAACTTTCAGAATAAGTACATTGGGTCTTTCAGGCTCCTCCAAGGCGGATTTTTTCATTATCATCTTCCATTCGATGGCATGGGTATTGTCATTATTCATTATTCGCGGTTCATGTTTAAGCTTAAAGGAAATGGTAATCATAGCCTTCTTTTTAGAGAATGCTTCCCGACTGGACAGGTAAAATGTATCATAAAGGCTGAAGAAATCACCGAAAGGATAACAATCTCCGGAATCCAGGGGAATGTCATTATAAAACAGCGCATCAGGCGCCAGACCCGGTTCTTCATCTTCAATCGGGCTCGCCGCCTTCATCCTTATCTGATCAAACTCTATATCGCTTAAGGCCTTAATTTTCCCGGGCTTCACCTTACAGCACAACCAGCGATCGGTAACCCCATTTATATCGCTGTAGTCTATCAGGCCGGGCTCTTCCTTCTTTAACCCAATGCGGTTGGATCGTACCGTAACTTCAGAAAAAGCCTTCCAGCCGTCACCGGTTCGATATAACCATTGGGTATTCAAAGGATTGCCCATCAGCTCGCAGTCAAGGCGTTCTCTGAACTGCTGCCTGGAGTTTATGATTTCTACTTCCAGATAAGCTTTCCCGCTGATATTAAAGAGATCCGGTTCTCCTAAAAAGAAGCAATGCTCTTGCAGGTTCTCACCATAAAAGCAATCCAGCAGGGCAGCCTCCTGGCCCGGGTTATCGAGATTATCAACTATGACCTCAGCCGGGATTTGAGCTATGCGGTCATGGCGTCCGCTGCTGGTATAGATTGCCACCGGAGCTGCAGGAGTCACCAGAAGATTACTTGCGGTTTCAAAAATTATCTCTTCTCCTCCCGGTGTAGCAGCCACCGCCTGAGTTCCTGCCGGTACCAGAACGGCTTCACCGTCAATTGAGCTCAGTTTAAAAGTTAAGAAGGCAGATGCGGAACAAGCCGGTAAAAGGCTAATATTCATCATATTAAGAAATGCCGTCAGGTTTCTCTGCGGAACCTGGTTGAACCTTTCAATAGTTCCGGCAAACATACGCGCAAAAATCAGGAATAAAGCGGTACCCGCATCAGGGTCCTCGGGAGAGAACCGCCATTCCGGGGTATAAAAGGGCCGTATTTCTTTTAACTGTTCTATGAGAGCTCTGGTATCCCGTGAGTCCAGAGGTAGCAACATATTCTCCCTCCGTATATCAGCTTATACTCTTCCTTAATCACAGCCCGTTAACTGGGACCTTCATTGATATAAAAGGGGTAGACCAGGTTAAACAGGTTATTGGTAGACCTGACCGTATAGTTTATATTAATCCATAATTGCTCCGGGTTAGAATTATCACTTTGCACTTGTACTTCTACCTTGCCCACGCGAGGTTCCCAGGCCATTATGGCACTTTTCAGATCCGACTCCAGCACTCCCATAGTAGTAGGATCAGTTAACCCAAAAACGAAATCATTAAGATTGCTGCCAAAACCAGGCCGCATAACTCTTTCGCCCTTATAAGTCATAAGAATGATACGGATGGCCTCAGCTATATCCTCTTCCCCTTCGGACATCATAATTCTTCCGGTTACCGGGTCAACTTTAACCGGAAATTTCCAGCCTCGGCCTAAAAAACTGCTCATCCGTCCACCCCTCCTTAATAAGGCTCATCCTAATTTATCTTTACCATACTTCCCTGGATATTCATCATAGCCCCGGCCTTGATATTCATCGTGGCATTGGCCTTGATATTCATCGTACTGGTTGCCTCTATATCTATCTGGTTAGCTTTAAGCGTCAGGGATTTACCAGGGGCATTAACCGTTATTCCCCCATTGCCGTCAACTTCAATAGTGCAGGATTTAGCTTTAATAGTCACTTTGCTGTCAGCCTGCAGGGTAATGCTGTTGCCCTGGGTATCTATGGTCATGCTGTTCTTGGCCTTATCGTCCTTGAGTTCAATTTTCTTATTCTCATCATCAAAGAGAATTTTTTTCCCTTTGGGGGTATGAATCTCCAATTTTTCTTTACCCTGTTCATCCGTAAAAATAATTTCATGCCCGCCCCGCGATTTTATCTTGCGAATGTTGACTTTCCCATCAGCATAAGGATTATCCTCAGGCGGCTTATCCTTGGCATTCCATAATGCCCCGATAATGAAGGGTTCCTCTATATTGCCATGGTGAAAAGCCAGCAGGACTTCATCGTTTACCTCAGGCAGAAAATAAGCTCCCCGGCCCGGTCCGGCTGCTAGACTGGCGATGCGAATCCAGTCACTCTCCTGCTCGGGTTCCCGTAAAACAAACTTGACCTTTACCCGGCCCAATTTTTCGGGGTCATTTATGTTACTGACTATCCCTACTGCCACCCCGTAAATCTTATGGGGTTGATTTTCGCTGGGATTCTGGAGTGAGTATACTATATTCAAATAGCGTTCCCTCCTATGGTCAAAGTGGTTATATAACCTGATTCATCTATACAATGCCGAGCCGATGTTATGTAATAAGTTTTATTAAGTTGTGAACCCAGACCTGCCAATTTCACATATTTACCCGCTCTGATCTCGGGAATACCTATACAGCTGGCTTCTCCGGTTACCAGACTCATGGCCTTACTGTTCTGAATGGCGTTGGCCTCCACCTCTGCCTGCTGCTGGGTCCTGGCTTCGGAAAAGTAATTGTCTTCCACTGTTTTCCCCAGCGCTTTATTCAATAAAGTCTTGCCATCCTGGCCTGAATCAACCTTGCTTAACGCGCCGGCTTGCCCGACTATAGGCTTTTTGGTTTTAGGGTCCCAGCTCCTCACTTTAACCACACCCAACTGGTCGGTCAGATCATCTTCCTTATCCAGACTAAGCAGGTTTTGCCCCCAGGTCAAAGTTACTGCCGGGGATTTATTCTGATGGGGCTTACGAAAATAGACTTCATTGCCACTGACAAAAAACTCGTAACCGTTTCTTTCCGCCAGCAGGCATAGAAACTGGTAATCGCTGATGCCCACCTGCTGTATCATATCATGCATGACCGTGGTGCTCTCGACTTTGGCAGAAAGTCCGGCGCCTGCTATTACCTGCCTGGCTGCATCGCTATCCTTCATCTTGGAAAACACCTTGGATTTTATTCCCTTCATCAATTTGAAAGAGTAATCCATTCCCGAAACTACCAGACCCGTCTGTTCCCAGGAAGTCAGCTCATAGCGCACTGATGTGATATAGCCCCGAAACGCGGTCTCCAGAACATCTGCATATCCTATATCAATCTGTATATCCTTTCCTACCTTCAGATAGCGGTCTAACCACTTAAACTCTTTTTTAACCGGATCAAAGGCGTTACTGACACTAAAACTGAAAGAATCGGCCTTATCCAGGCTGGTATCGACAGATACGCCGGCAATAACCATATTGGCAGCGGCAATGTTGCTCCCCTCCACCATTATCTTAAAACTGGGGGCAAACATACTGCGATACTTGGTTGCTAAGTCATCAAAAGCCATAGTGATTACTCCAGCGGAGGAACGATTACTTTGCTCCCGGTCTCAACCCATCTGGGGTTGTCTATATCATTAGCAACAGCAATCTCACGCCATCTTCCCGGATCTTCGTATTCACGTGCCGCCAGCATCCACAATTGTTCGCCTTGCTTCAATACCCTCTGTTTGGTGCGGTCAGAAGACTGACGAGGTATTTCTCGTAATTGCTCGCTAACCGTTTGCCAGGATCGCATGGTTACGTTCAGAACAGCCCTCACCGGAATTCCCGAATCCAGAAACATGGTAAAGCGTTGAGAAATTTTTTCCATAACCCCTCTAAATACCACTGAACCCCATATGAATCTGCATACCGGCGGCGTGTGGGTGTCACTTTCCACCTCAAGTAAAGCATAGATCCGCTTGGTATGATCTCTTACATCGCTCCGGGCTTCATAGGTATCAAAAAAGAGTTCCATGGCCAGAGTGCTGGCATCCCCGCTTATAAACTGGGGAACTGCAGCAGATAAGCCCGGCATTATATGATAAGCATATTTATTTTCTTTTGCTATGTTATATTCACTGGGGTTAAATAAAACCTCAATACTTTCATTGCTGCTTTCCACTACAATACTGGCTTTCTTAAGTGGCACTGCTTAATCGCTCCTTTTCACCTGGATTTACAAGCCTCGGCGCTGCCGCTCCACCTTCATCCGCTGTTGTATCTCCCGGTAGACGCGGTCGGCAATTTTCTTAATTTCATTACCCTTGAGCTCACTATTTCCGGCTCCGGCCACCTGCACCTTAACCTCCGTATCAATAGACCTGGTTGGGGTATCGCTGAAACCCTCCGGATAACCGGCGGCAGCCGGTGATGTGTCCCTGCGATAGGCTAAATCAGGCCCGGAGGCTAAAGCTGCATAAGATTGAAGCTGTTTGCCATGCCCCGAATCAAGGCCCTGATACTGAATTAGACTAAGTTGCCCATAACTAACTGCAATCCCCGCCTTGGGGCTCGGGATTTTCGCTTTATTAATTCCCCGGTTGTGCCTGTCCATCCGTGCCTGCAGTCCTTCCCTGAAGCTAAAATCTTTAGCTTTGGCCTCTATTCCAGTGACTCTGCTTTGACGTGCATACCGGCTGACCCAGCCTGCAGATGGTAATGGCGCCAACTTTCCGGAAGAATCGCGGCCAGAGACAAAATTATTGCTGCTGCCGGCAAACCCCGGAGCCAATTGCAGGGGCGACAGGGCGGAATCATTTTCTGAATAACGTCCGGCTGCCTTAGCTTGGGTTAATTTCAGCGCGAAATTATCCGGCTTAGCTTTATTCCCCATCCTGGTCGGAAGAAGATTAATCCTCTTTCCCTTCCGGTTATGCTCCTGAATTATAAACAACAGAATCCGCACCGGTATATCCAGGACCTGTCGCCGTTGGTTGCGGGACAGTCCCCGGTGGGCGGTTAATTTACTGGCTTTTTTCCAGGGTTCATGATTAACCATAATGTCACCGGAACCTATTAAGGGTTTAGGATACAAATGATAAATCTCCGGAATTTGCCCCTTGATTTTAAGGTCGCCCTTATTCCCTTTAAGATTGAAAATCTGCGGCCACCAGCCGGGCTTAATCAACTGGGGTAGAGAGTATTGGGTTTTTCTTCCGGTGTTGGCTTCTTTATTGAAACCTGTTATAGTCCTCCTCTGATTGAGCATTAATGACTCCAGATCAGCAATACCCCGGCCGGAATTGATCTCCGCTTCTCTGCCTCTCCGCCCCGGGAGGTTATTTAAACTTCCGGCAACAGCTTGGCGCGTCAATGTTACCGGACGGGCTGAAATGAAGAAAGAGGGAATGCCTTTTCCTGGGTCAGCCCTTAAAGTCACCTTGAATATATCGGGAAAGTCTTGGCTTCTGTCATTTAGTAAGCTTACCGGCCTTAATATCAGCTTAGTCGGAGACCCGCTGCCTGAGGAATTAATTTCAGGGCGATCTTCCCTCTTGTGCCATCCCCTCTGCCTGCGCAAAGTGTCTTTTGTGAGAAATGGCAGTACTTTACCCGGTATGGCGCCGGTTATGGGCTCATCTGATTGTTTCACGGCTCCCCCAAAAAATCTTTGCCCCCGTGAATTAACTGTCATTAAAGATAGCCCATATTTTGCTGCAGGAGTCACGCCGGCCCGGCGGTAGCCATAATTGTGATAACCAGGCCGGGAAAAGTTCGCTTTTCGTCCCGGCTTCATAAAATCAGCATAGCCGCTATAATGCAAAACTGGCACTGGTAATCGGTTTATAGGATGGCGCTCATTGCCAACCTTATCCAGTTCCGATTTTCCTCTATTGGCCCCGGTTGTCATGCTCAGAATTTGGTTTTTCGCCGCTGCCAGCTGAGCGGTTAATTCATTCATTTTTTTCAGGGGTTTGCGATTAATCATAATGTCATTGGAATCTATTAAAGCCGACTTTAATATATCAGAAAGGTACTTCCGGCTATTGTTGATTGA